>Ga0208894_1000035_pt1 | contig 122122 bp, 112 predicted proteins | sample ETNtaG_12_FD_185752 | JGI IMG/M metagenome (GOLD analysis project Ga0208894, IMG submission 185752) | Marine microbial and viral communities from oxygen minimum zone, Eastern Pacific Ocean - ETNP201306SV49 (SPAdes) (version 2) | ecosystem: Environmental > Aquatic > Marine > Oceanic ...
AACACTTGTTCGTTTGAGTAGTGATTATCTTTTGTGTAATAATTTTAGATGTTTGGAATTTTTGCTTGGATTGTGGGAATTGCTACACTGCCAGGAATTTTGTCTGCAACGCGCACGAACATGAAAGATGTCAACAGTCAGGAAGTTGCTGCATGGTGGCTGTTCCCTTTGATCGCTTTGGTTATCTTGGTCGGAATTTGGATTATAGGTAATATATTCGGTTATTTGGTTCATTGTTACTCCGCTGGTTTTGCTATAGGGGCGGTCGTAGCAGTACCTTTTTCTCTCTGGATCCCTGAGAACACGTTCTTGTACTTCGTCTCTTCGCTTGTTACGCTGCCGATCGCTCTGCTTGCTTGGAGAGGGCAAAGTTTTCGAATGGATGAGGCTAGAAGATATCTAAGCAATTTTTTTTAATCTAGAGAAAGAATACTTCTACTAACTTAAAATGAAACGACTTCTTACTTTCGTATTTCTTTTGCTTTTCTGTCTCGCCTGCACTTCTGATTTAGCGAAGTCATTTTCCGAAGAAAGTGCCTCTGTCTCACAGGATGCTTGGACTCAGAATTTTAAGTTTGTCAAATATAGAGACACATTGGTCGACGTAGGCGCTCCTTATTTTGAAAACCTTGGTCGATTAGACAGCACTTTGGTTTACGACGCTTGGTATGACGAAAAAAATTCCTACATGGTCATTAATCTGGGTGGGACTAATTATCATTATTGTGGTTTTGGAAAATCTGACTGGAAAAGTCTTGAAACTGCATCATCGATGGGGCGTTGGTACAGGGCGAACATCAAGGGTAGTTTTGATTGTCGAATTTACCCTGTTCCCTCATATCCCAACTAAACGAATTTGAACGTATCTATACGTAGCAGTATCCGACGGGTGGCACCCCCACACGGGTGAGTCAAACAAGCTTGTAGTCAACTCAAAAGCTTACTCTGAGTTAAATATTTCCATTATCTCATCGCCTGATAATGATTCGCCAAAGCAAATAATAAAGTCGGGCATAATAGGTGCCATTAATGCATCAAGCTCTGCGTCTGAAGTTGTATCTGTAACACTCATCATCAAAGAACTCACCAGAAAATCAGTATTATCAGTAAACGATTCGACCATGCATTCTATAACTCCAGGTGGTGTTCCCCCCAATTCTTCATCTTCTAAGAATGTCCTTGCAAGAACATTGCTCATGTCTACGCAAACAGTTAACGCTGTAAAGAAAGAGCGCATAATTCTTGGTCCTGCATCGTCTTTTTTAAATGCAGCTTTAACGTCTTTGAAACCAATTTCATCTATTAGCCCTCCCAAAGCACAATCAATGTCCTTAGGTGATATCCCAGGTACGGGTGCAACCCAATCAATTTCTTCTACAGTGAGATCAATCCACGCTTGCTCTGAAGAGGTCCTTGTGTCCGAGTTGGAAGTAAGAAATAAACCTAGAAGAACGCCAGCAACAGCCAATATTGAAATAGTTCCTAGAATCACAAGGTTTCTTTTTCGATTAGGCTTAATAGAAGTGGATGAATTTAAAGTATCCGTTTCACGTATCAGATTTTCTTTAAGTTTCTCGTATTCTTCTTCTGTTAAATCACCTTTGTCTCTTAGTGATGCTAACCGTTCAAGTTCTTCTCCAATAGGATCCATATCACACTGTTACACAGAATAAGTAAACGTATCTATACGTAGCAGTATCCGACGGGTGCCACCCCCACACGGTGTGGCAGACTGGTAGGTATGAGAAAGTTGGGGGCTGTTGTTTGTTTGCTTTTGCTCGCTTCTGCTTGTAGCGGTTCTTCTGAAACTTCAGAGACACCGACAACAACAGTTACTCCAACAACAGTTCCTCCAACAACAGTTACTACAACAACAGTTCCTCCAACAACAGTTCCTCCAACAACAGTTCCTCCAACAACAGTTCCTACAACAACTATTACTGTTCCGACAACCACTACCTCTGCTGGAATCATAATTGTGGGACCTGATGATGTTGAAGACAACAGCGGTGCAGATATTCCAACAACTAATACCGACACGACAGCGTTTCCTGTAACTACGAGCACTACAGTCCCACCTACAAAAGTGAGTGAGTCAATTCAATTGGAGTTGCCAGATGATATTGGTGTAAGTCATTTCGGGCACTTAACTGCAGGCAGGGATGGGGGTCCTGGGGGGTGGCGTAGACCTCATCCAGGTGTTTTCGTCTGGGGGTTAATAGAGAAGACTCCAGGTGAGTATGACTGGAAAAGGTCGGATTCTTTGGTGACTGCTATTCAGCAAGACAGGGTTGGAGTCCTAACAACTATTTGGCCGTTTGCCGAATGGGATCAAAATACATGTCACGCGGACAAACCAAAAGCGCAACCCGTTTTTCCTATTCTCACTGATTCCCTTTACAAGCCGTGTGATATTGACGCTTATATTGCTTGGTTGGAAGCAACTATTGAACGATATGACGGCGATGGTTTAAATGATATGCCAGGACTTGAATACCCGTTACGGCATTGGGAGGTTTCTAATGAACCTTCGATGCAGCAACCTGATCTAACTTTTTTTATGGGAGAACCAGAGGATTATCTAGAACTTTTACAAGTTTCATATACAGCGATCAAATCTGTTGATCCTTTAGCGGTAGTCTTTCCTGCTGGTCAGGCTGGTATGCATGAAAGCGCAGCAGATTTCTGGCAACCGATCTTGGAGGAAGGCAATGAGTTCTTTGATGTTGGTAATATTCACTCAATTTCGAGCAGTGACACTTTCTTTTCGGAAGAATACCGAAATTATTTAAACGATTTTGGACACCAAACAAAACCTTTCTGGGTTACTGAAGCGGCGGTTGGTGAAAGACTTTTGAAAGACAGATCAGAAGAGGAAATAGCAGAGATTCCATTTATAGGGTCAGTAACTTCGTTTGTGAATGGAGCAGAAGTTGTTATAGCCGCTGCTCTAAACAAAAGTCCGCAGAAGGTTCTGGATGCATGGAATGTTGTTATTTCAACAATCGGTGATTTCGAAATGTTTGAGTCTTTAACTGCTACTTCAGTTCGGTTTGATATGAGGGATGGTAAGACTATCTACGCTTTATGGGGAGGTGCGAAACTCCCTGAAGATGTGGTTGGTGCAGTTGTGGCACGTCGCTACGACGGTATTGAAACAGTTCTTGACGTCTCTCAGGTCAACTCAGATTTACCTATGTTTGTCATTATCGATTAATCAATAATTATTTCTTTCTTCTACTGGTTACTTTGCGTATCTATACGTAGCAGTATCCGACAGGCGTCACCCCCACACGCTGTGACAGACTGGTAGGTATGAAAAAGTTAGGGGCAGTTGTTTGTTTACTTTTGCTCGCCTCTGCTTGCGGCGGTAGTTCTGATTCTGATGAGTTGACAGCATTGCGTGAAGAAGTTTCGATGCTTGAGGAGCAGATAACTACGACTGTTGTTCCTAGTACGACTGTTGTTCCTAGTACGACTGAGATTCCTAGTACGACTGAGGTTCCTAGTGCGACTGTTGTTCCTAGTACGACTGAGGTTCCGGATATGCAGGTTGCACCGAATACGACTGTGATCCCAAGTATTACTGAGGCTCCGGTTTTGACTTTCGATTTATCTGAAACTGAAGTGTCTGTTGTAGATGGCATTGAAAATTCTAGTAGTAAAGAATTACCCGAGGAAACTGAGTTGGTTAAGGATCACCAACCAGGTTGCTCCGACATTCCACGCCGTCAGCCAAGTTTTGAAGCAGGAATTGCTAAGCATGAATTGTGGATAGGACGAGTTGCGGATGATGTGATTATTGATCAAAAAATGTTAGGACAGGGATTCTCGGTTGCCGACGGTCTAATGATTGATGGCAAACCGCATCTATGGATGATGGCAGCCTCAGATCATGTGCTTCACCACGCTATTATTGACCGAGGTAATTTTATTGACCTCGGCCCTATTTCAATTGATGGAGATATTTTTCAAGGAGTTATTGATCCCGATATCTTTCTTTTGCCAGATGGGAGTTTCGGACTTGTAGCAGTCAATGGAACCAATAGAAAAGCGGGCCCTATTTGTCTGTTTAAGTCATATGACGGTCAGAATTTTGAGACTATTCGTATAGTTTTAGATGAGATAGGAGTGCAAGACCCCTCGGTCGTTATTCTCGATGACTGGGTTATGGCAGTTAAGACGGTTGACAAGCAAGAAATAAGAGTTCTTATTGGAAATCCTGACAAGGGTTTTATTGAAATGCATACTCTAGAAGGCGGTGATCCAGATTTAACAATCAGTAAGGAAGGGACTTTAAAGTTAACAGTGTGTTCAGAAGGAATGTTAATAGTTTATTCTTCAACGACTGGAAATTCTTGGGAGTTTCATAAACGAATCAGAAGTCAAACTTGTGGTCCTGCGACTATCTCTGGGAGTAATTTGATACTTCATTTACCTAAACCGGGTCAAGGCGGTGCTATTGAAGTGCTTGAAGGCCCTTCACAACCGGCCCCATCTATAACCACAAGTGTCAATTAATTAAAAAGCCTTAGAGCGTTTCCCAGAATTTTTTCTCTCTGCATAAAACATTTCTATCCTAGATGTGAATACAGATCATAATTTGAATTGATTACAGCATCCATCTGTTTTGCATGTGGCACCGTAGGACGAACAGCACGCACATAACAACTGCGCATATCTAATATCAAAGACAATGCACGAAAAAACCCCCTGCAAGCAGAGGGCTTCACGCACGGTGGGAAAACCGTGTCCGACAAAAACTCCTCAGCTTTTGTCATGGGATAAGGCTACAAGATTTGTCTCCAAACCATTCTTCTTCTCACTCATCAGGAGTGAATTTGTTTCTTTTTACTGCAGATCCGTTTATTAAGGAGCTGCCAGTCCAGGGACCCCCTGAGTTAATGATTCATATGACGGTATGCCAAACTGCAGGTGTGAAAAAGACGGGAATGCTCGTTTGTTTATTTTTGTTCGCTTCTGCTTGTGGGGGCGCTTCAGAGACACAGGCTTCAACGAGTATTCCTGACGCTCCAACTGCGAAAGTTGTTCCGACCACGACTGAAACTTCGACTACTGCTTCTGTTACGACTACGACAGTTTCGACTGCAACTACTTCTATGACGATTCCGGCTACTTCTGTTGCGACTGCAACTACTTCTATAACGACTCCGACTACTTCTGTTGCGACTACAACTACTGCAGACACGCCAACAATGTCGATAGCAGATATTACTAATGGAATTGATTTCGAAATTATTGACAGTTCGGGAGTTAATTTGCATATCTCATTTTCGTGTATCGCAAAGGAACTTGGCGGAGAAACATGGTTTTCACTTTGGAATCGTTCAATTACATCCGAAGAAAGTCAGAAAATACAACATTGCCCAACTCCAAGTCATAATTTTCCTTGTGTCGACAACGTTCTTGGAATGAACAAGTCAGATGCTCTCATTCAAGATAGATATGAACCCACCGAAGAAGACATTGAACTAATCAATGTGTGCAAGATAGGTTCCTCGAATGATGATGACTCTTCAGAGAGCAGAGCAGAATCTAATGACGAAATATCATCAACAGATACCTCTGCGGATATAAGTGAAATACCGCCAATGACTCAAAACTCGGATGATTCTGAAGTAGTTGAATCAAGTCAAAAACTTTTTCTAGGGACACTCATTGATGTTCAAACACCTTCTGTCGATTACCAAATTGACGCATCGGGTGAATGTTCAACGTTTACAGATGGAGAATGTGCAGAACTCCAGTGGGAAAGAGTCACGGGGTTGCGAACCGGAGTGGTTGGAGCATTAACAATTTCACCGTCAAACCCTGATGTTGTCTACGCTGGATTTGACTCCAACGACATGAGCGTTTGGAGATCTGACGATGCAGGAGGTACATGGGTCCATGTTGCAGAAAGTGCTCATGTCAGCGGACTTGCTGTAAAACCAACAGATTCAAATACGGTCATTCATGGTGTGATCGAAGGCGACCTTCTTTTCAGTTCGGAAGGAGGGTCGAGATCTGACATTGCATTATCTCTTAGAGGTACAGATAATTACCGATTTTCAGCTGTTGCTTATGCGCCAAGTTCCCCAGAAACAGCTTACTCTTCGTCCAGTGGTCGACGAGAAGGATCACAAGGCCGTAGAGGGGATTCGGCGGAAGTCTATGTGAGCTCTGATAGTGGTCAGAACTGGGTATTGTCGGGAACCTGTGGAGAGTGTGGAGTTTTTTATGCAATCGTTGTTGACCCTTTAGACAAGAATCTTCTTTATGCTGCGACACACACAGGAGTAAGACGAAGCTCGGATGGAGGTTCGACATGGAGTAGTAATCTCCTTACCGGACTTGATGGCGGAGGATCCGAAGTTCTTGGAATATCTCTTAAACCTGATTCAACAGGTCATATATTGGCAGCAACTTCAGAACGTGGAGTATTTCGTAGTGATGATTCTGGAATGAGTTGGGTGGAATCAAACCAAGGGCTCGAAACGAATATGACTCACAAAGTCACTTATTCAACTAGTGATCCAAGCGTTGCTTATCTCACTACTCACAATGGTGTCTACCGCAGTGGGGACGGAGGTAGAAACTGGAAACACCGTTCAAATGGTCTTGTGTATGAGTTTGTAAGCGCAATTGCTGTCGATCCGCGAAATGCTGACGTCGCTTACGTGGGAACGGCATCAGAGTTACATCTTTTTCATTCACGACACCAACAGGAAGGACTTCACCGAGGCGAGGGTATTTACAAGACAGTTGATGGGGGGCTTAATTGGTTTCTTAGTGACAGAGACATTGAAGAATCTAATTTGATTGTCATGACACCTCACCCCAAGCTTCCTTTTGAGATGTGGACGGGTGCTAGTGCTGGAAGGGGAGGTTTTGTAACTACCTCAGCAGGTGGGTCTTGGTTGTTTTCTGCATCAGATGCTGCTCATTATCCGATGGTTTTTGCTTACAGTCATTCCTTCCCGACTACCCAGTATTTGACGAGCTTGTATCCGTACAGTGAATTCATTCGTAGTGATGATGGTGGATATACATGGCAAAAACTGGGAGAACGCTTAAGAGACGGAGTAAGTCAACAAACACGAGACAGTGGTCTTTATAATCCAAACAAGTCTTGGCGAGTTCATAGTCATGGACTCGCTGTCGCCCCTTCTGATTCAAATATTATATATGTAGGAACAATCTCACATTCTGGTGGTAGAGAGGATTACAGCCTTTCAGGTGCTCATATTTTCCGTTCTAAAGATGGTGGTGAAACATTTACCGAAGTTGGTGATGGTTTTCCGACAGAAACAGCAACTTCCATTAACTCTATTATCATCCATCCGACAAATCCCGAGATTGTGTATTTGATGACGTCCAGTTTTGAATCAGAAAAGGGAATCGGAATTTATAAAACCGTCACAGGAGGTAATGAATGGTTCTCTGTTAACAATGGATTGGATCGTGAGACCAACGATCTTCAGATTGATCCTATAAATCCAGAAATCTTGTATGCGGCGACAGCTAATGGAGTTTATAAAACTGTTAATGGCGGCAATTCTTGGGAAAGTAAATCAGATGGCCTTTTAGAAGGTGTTACAGGCTTCCCGGAACGCAGAGAGCGGGAAGTGTTTGATCTTGCTGTAAATCCACTAAATCCTCTAGTTCTCTATGCAGCTGGCTACATGGGCGTTTATAAAAGTAAAAATGGTGGTGATAGTTGGTATCTCGTAAATAGAGATTTGCCGATTTATGCTTCCCGTGATGAAAGTGTATTTGATCATGACCGAGTTCTTGAGATAGATGCTAGCGGCAAGGTGATTTATGCCGTTGTTGGAGCAAGAGAAAAAGACAGAATTGACACGATGGTCTTGTACAGGGCAATCCTTGGAACACCCGAACCTTTCTTATATAAGTTTTTGATTGACGGAGAACTTGTAAATATCCACTCAACCTCTCATCTCAGTGGTTTAATTTTCAATAAAGAAACACAAGGACTCGGCATCACTGCTTCCGGTCCAGTTGGGACTACCGGAAATTTCTCAATTGTTCTACCAGAAGTTTTAGTATCTGGCCCATTATCAGTTGAAGTCGATGGTCGTAGCGTGGCTGCAGACAATGAAGGGCAGACAACAAGTTTTTCTTTCTCTCATGCAGGTGAAGATCAGGTCATTATTTTAAGTTCCAATTAAAAGCACTGTTGTGAGTGAATGGTCTTCTGCTCTTACTTATGTTTTTACTCTTGATGAGTAAATATTCATGGGGATGTACGAATGGATAATGCTTTGTTTGGAAATGGGATTCCGGGATTACTGCCTGTCATACTCATCGATTGGCAAAATATTATGATCTCCAACCCTTTATACGACATTGGATGAATGATGTTTACGAGTCTTCCAGTCGAGACTCGGCGTGAATGTGAAAAAGATGTTCTGGAATGATATGTGGCACAGTTGGAAGCAGAAGGCGTTCAAAATTATTCAATTGAGCAATGTGAAAAAGATTATGATGTAGCCCTGCTTTTCATAATTCATTTCACAATACTGATAGCAGGTTTATTTGATATCAGCACAGAAGAGAAGAGACGTTTAGCTGAAACCGGTCTCGAACGTTCAATCGCAGCTTTTTTTGATCGAGATTGTTTAAAGCTGATTCCTTAAGCTTATTTAACGAATTGTGTTACCAGAAATTTAAAGTTCTTCCAGCAGCAGCAATGATAAAGAAACAGGTAACAACATGCATCACTATCCAAAAGGTCCTAAAGCCTAATGCACGTTTCACACTTGTTTGAGTAATAGGCAAGAACTCCGGTTTATCATCGTCAGTTACACCCAACGGCATACCCACAGTCCTCGACCAGGTCCTCAACCATCTACTATGACTACTCATCACTCATTTATAACTTAAAAAAATAAAAACCCCCCTTCTAAAATGAGATGGAAGGGAGGTTTTATATCCAATGTTTATTGAAGCAACACTGGACTTATAAATCTATCAACCTTAGAAAACAAAACCGCAAACTCGGCCCTTAGAGGGGTTCAGCAACAAAAAGGTCATACTTGAAGATGATTGACTTTAAAGAAATTTTTCATATCGGAATTCGAGTCCCAAACATTGAAGTAGCGATGGCGGAAATGGGTGAATCATTAAATGTAACGTGGGCAGAGTTGGTAGAAAATCCTTCACAGGGTCTCTGGACCCCAGGAGACGGCCAGCAAAACATTCCTCTAAAATTTGTGTACTCATGTGAAGGAGATCAACACCTTGAGCTGCTTGAAGGACCACCCGGTTCTTTCTGGGATGGGAAAGAAAATCCCGGTGTTCATCATTTTGGTGTTTGGGTGGATGACGTAAAAGTAGAAACTGAAAAACTTCTAGGGCTTGACTGGGAGTTGCTGGGAGCTGCTAAATCTCCAGCAGAAGGCTTTGGAAATATGACGTATCTTGCTCCTTCTAATGGAACAATATTGGAACTTGTCGCTTCTACTAACAAACCTCGATTTGAGCGATGGTGGAGCGGAGGATCGTTTTACGATTGAAGTGAGAAAGCTGATAGAGGGCCTTGGTTACTCCAAATTCAATAATTTTCTTTTCCCTCTGGAGAGATTTTCAGCCACCTCGTACCAACTTTCATAAACTAAATCTTTAATTTCTTGTTTTCTATTTACTGTTTTCAAGTCGACTGAAATCCAATTTTTCCAAATTCTAAGTGGAGTGATTCCATCGAGAGTGTCAGATATATCAAAAAAATCACTGGACACCCTCACATTCAAGATGCTTTTTCTCTCTGAAATCATTGCAAAGATTGGGCCTTTTTTGTCGAAAATTCTAAACACGACAATTTCTTCACCAAATGGTCGATCCTCAATCGCTTGTGGCATAGAGAATGCTGCTACACGAACTTCTTCCACATAGTTACATTAGTAGGTTGAAGAAGTTCATAATGGAAGACCTGTGACCGGTATTCTCTTTGCGTGAGAGTGGTGTCTATATTGAATTAGCATGAAACTCGTAACTATTTTTCGAACACTGCCAAAGCTAATATGGGCGCCAGTAAAGATTCGCAAATCCGTAAATGAACCCCCAAATGGTAAGGAACACTTCAATCCACCAAAGCTTTCTGATTCTCTATCGACAACAACTGTAAAAGCAACAGATGTACCGGTTGTTCACACACCACCCGGCGGATATCGAGAATTTCCACCACCAATTCTTCTCGAATGTGATGAACCAATTGTTTCCGGGGCGCCTGACCTTAGAGGTGTATGGCAGGTTTATAAAGGACCTTTAAAAGGACATATCGAACGAGTGGAACAAGCCGGAAACAGAGTTGTTATCACAGCTGGGGGAGTCATTCACGATATGCATGCAGATGGAACTCTCGAAGGTGGAGTGAATGATGTGCACGCAGATAAAAGGGTGCGAATTTCCGTCGCAGCACGTTTTGAAAAGGGGCGTCTGAATCTTTACCCCGGAGGGAGAAGAATAGCGTTGGTGACACGTTATTTGGATGGAGAAGAAATGATATGGCGATATGGCCCATATAAGAACCGTCTGAAACGCCTCAAATTTACAGAACTTGAAAATAGTTAATTTCAGCCGATTTGTATCCGTTTTGAGTTTTCTGTTTTCATTCGTTTTGAACAGAAAGGAAATTAAATGCGTTCAGATTTATTAGTATCAGTTACTGGCAATCGTGCAGGTGATGCACGTGCAATTCTTCTACCATTTTCCCTGGCACATACTGCCCTTGGAATAATCCTTGCGTGGAGTCCAGCAGGATTAGAGGATTCAAGTGTTCAACTTGCTATCGCAGCATGGACAGTTCTTGGGTCTCTTTGGAGTGCAATGACCATGGATGGTGTTTTAGCTGACATGGGTGCAGGAGCCAAAGACATGGATGAAGAAATGGCAAACAGTCATATTGGTCGCAACTGGGCAAAGATTCCATTTGGAGCTTTAAGGGCTGTCAGTGTGGTAATTGTCGTTCTTCTTGTTGTTGCAGAGTTGATGGCTATTTACTAAACGAACTTTTAAAAGAATTTGGAGTGTCATCGTTACTGATGGCACTCCATTTTTTATCTCATAAACCTTTTTAGAGCGGCTTGTCTTCTTTTTACGAGAAGCTCACCTCTTTTAATGGGATCGACTCCCTCAATTGAAGATGGGAGAAAATCATTGAGTTTCTCGAACGGTACAAGTTTGAGATTGGGGACAGGGGTTGATTCTGCTTGATTCCATCTGTAAGTGATACAACCTTGAGTAGCTCCAGTGGTATCAAGCCAGTTGAGTATCCCAGGATCTTCATGAGATATAACGGCTCTGAAAACACCGTCTGCATCAATTGAAGCTTGATGCCCGTTGAGACTGGACTGACGGTTTACCCAATCAAGTGACTGGTACCAAATGTCGCCGAGTTGAACCCCCCAGTAAACACACTCAGGTATTTCCACTTCATATATAAGAGCTTCATCTTGTTCTACTTTCCACCAACATTGTCCGTATGCTTGCTCGGGGCTTCCTCCCTTAGAAACATGGTCACTTTTATTGTGATCTATATGATCGAAAGAATTTATTTGGCCGGCTGTCAAGTGGTTTTGTCCAAAATCCTTCCAGAAGTCAACCATTTCCAAAGCTTGAGGAAGAGTGCTGTTTAGATGTTTAAGCATGGTGTGGGATTCCATTCGACTAGTAGGGTTTTGTGAGTCCAAACAGTCGAGATGAAAGTTACCGGCTTTTTCGCTTTCCCAATCTGAGAAAAATTGCCGGATGAAAAGTGAACATTTTTTCTCTGGAAGAGCAAACCAAGAATTTTCATCGTTCTCGTTGGGACATTTTTGCGAACTAAAATAGAGTTCCAGATTTCCGGAATCGTCAACTGGAACATCGCTTGTATTGATTGTTAAAAGTTGTTCAATGGGGCCTTCGGCGAAATCCATACTCATCAGAGTTATGCCGACATAGCAGACGGTGCCTACATTTCCCGAAAGTCGGTAAGTGTTTTCAAGATTGATATCTGATGTCTGATACAGGCCGTCTGGGTTGTCTTGACCGAACTTGAAAGGGTGAAGCCAAGCCAATTCTGGAAAATTGACATCACTTGATTCGACGGATAACCCCACGCTTCTATATAGGGACCTAAGAAGGTGACGTAGTCCTTCAACTTTGTCAATGTCATCGCCAAGTGTTGAAGGGTCAAGTACCGAATCTCCAGCGTCGGAAAGTTTTTTGCAAAAACTTTGCCACGCTTCACGTAGTTGAACTTGAATGTCATCCATTGCCGAAAACTATTACATGGATGGATCTGGTTCTATTTGGTTAGCTATTTTTATGTAAACAAACCTGAACCGAGAACCTCACCCGATTCGATAAGTGTCATTTTTTCAGTGATAATTGGATTAGTTCGAGGAGGCTTTCATGACTACTAAAGATTTTCCAAGCACAATTGAAGATGTCACGACGAGTTGGCTTACTGGTGTGCTGCAAGGTTCAGGATTTCCCGGAGTTGAGATCACAGACATGCAGGTTGAAGTGATAGGTGAAGGTGTGGGAATAATGGGTCTTTTGTACAGGGTGAAACTCTCTTATAGTGATTCCTCCTCAAAAGAAGCTCCTAGTTCTGTGGTTATCAAAGTACCTTCACCACACGAACAGACAAGACACATAGCTCGTGCATTCATGTTTTACGGAAAGGAAATTGGCTTTTATCGAGATGCAGCAAAAGACACACCTCTTGGCACACCCAAATGTCATGCGGCATACCATGATCCTGAATCCGATGACTTTGTATTAGTCCTCGAAGATCTTGATGGAACGGAAGTCATAAGTCAGTTAGACGGCTGCCCTTTAGGTAAAGCTGAAATTGCAATAGAAGCACTAGCGAGACATCATGCAGCATTTTGGGAAAGCGAACGTTTCAACGAAGACCTGTCATGGGTCCCATATGGATGGGATGTTCCGTTCCCGCAAGCTATAGCTCAAGGGTTTTCTGAAGCATGGCCAAGTTGTATGGAAATGTTTCCGGATGGAGTATCCGACCGTATAAGAAAAGTAGGAGAAAAATTTCCAACAGTAACAAGTGAAATGATGGAGTTAGCCGACAGTCCAATCACATTGGCACACGGGGATTTCCGACTAGATAACCTTTTTTTCCAAAATGAAAATCTCAAAGTTATTGATTGGCAGATTTGCATAAAAACTGTTGGAGGGTACGACGTTGGATATTTCCTAAGTCAAAGCCTGACAATCGAAGACCGGCGAAACCATGAAATCGAATTGTTGGACAGATATCGAAATACTTTAAGTGATATAGGTCTGGACTACCCACAAGATCGACTGATGGAAGACTACAGGCGGTCCATATTGTTCTGCTTGGCTTACCCCGTACAAGCTTCCGCAGCAGCGCTAGTGAATGAACGAGCAGTGCAACTCGTGACGGAAATGTTTGCACGAGTATCCACTGCCATCGAAGATCTTGATGCTGATGAATTCTTGCCTGAATAACTGATTCAACAAGTTAATTTAAGTGGTTACTTTCTTAGCGTTAACAGCGGCTGTACTAGCAGGAACCGGAGATTTTTTCGGAGGTAAAGCCACAAGGAAAACGAACGTTGTCTCTGTGTTGGCGATCTCACATTTCCTTGGACTAATAATCATTCTGGTTCTAGCCCCATTAATGGCCGACGAATTTAAAACTCACGATTTCTTCTTAGGAGTTTTGGCATCAAGTTTCGGTTTATGTGGCTTAACTCTTTTATATAGAGGTTTAGCAAAGGGACCAATGGCAATAGTTGCTCCAATAACAGCAGTTGCGTGTGCAACTCTGCCTGTCATTTGGGGTTTGTTTTCAGGAGAGAAACTTTCAACACAACAGATCATAGGAGTATTCATTGGACTATTAGCAATATTTTTAGTTTCCTGGACACCGGGTGAACGAACGGCAATTAAAAGTGTATTGATATTAGAGGCCTTGATAGCTGGACTGGCTTTTGGAGCTTTCTTTATTGTCATTGATGGAACTTCTGAGGCAACAGCACCATGGCCTGTTGTTGGTTCAAGAGTCTTTTCGGTGGTTGCGATTTTTCTTTTTGTAATTATCGGACGGAAAAAAATCAAACCCGAAAAAAACTCTACGCCTTACATTATTGGAGCAGGATTTTTTGACACACTCGCAAACGTCGTTTTATTGGCTGCATTAAACAAAGGGTTACTTAGTCTAGTTTCGGTCCTGGCCTCCTTTTATCCGGCAGTAACAGTTTTACTAGCAAGATTTTTCCTAAAAGAAATGATGTTAAAGAGTCAGATCATTGGATTAGCTTTAGGTTTAACCTCAATAGCACTCTTAGCGGCCAGTTAATTCGAATCTAAAAATGATCGAAGAAGTACCACCGTCTTACTTCTTCCACTAATCGACACTTCTGAAAGGTTGAGAAAACTAGAAAGTTCTTTAATTTCTTCTGCAAGTTCAGAAAGAACCATTTCTGGCTCCGTTCCCGCTTCCAAATAGACCCCTTTAATAAGTAACTTTCCTTCCGAACGTACAGTTTTTAAATCCACACGAGCTACTAGATTTTCATTTAACAGAAAAGGCAAAACGTAGTAACCATATTTCCTTTTCTCTTGGGGGACATATATTTCTAATCGGTACTTGAAATCAAAAAGTCTTTCAAGTCTAGGTCGACACCAAACCAGAGAATCAAAAGGTGACAGTAGGGCCCTGGATACGATTTTTTCAGGTATGGAAACAGAAGGAAGAAGATATGCATTTTCACCCCACCCTTCGACACATGCAGAAAGTAATTTTTTCTTTTCCAAAAGAGAAGGAATAGCTTTATGCACAAATGAAGGTTTCATCCTGAAATAATCAGCGATGTCGTTGACAGTCCCAACTCCATTACAACGCGCGGCTATCAGAATTAGCTGCTCGATAGATTCACTTTCCAGAGGGTCGGGAAGAGAAAAGGTCGCATTTGGAATAAGTGAATTAAATGGCACGTAACTTCTTGAAAAATTTTTGTCCCTTTTCACACCTATTTCACCAATTCTGAAAAGCCAATCAAGTGTTTTCTGTCCATCTGAACGGCCGCTCCACCAGGAACCAGAACGACTCCGCGGCTCACTCAATTCAGAAGCTTTAATGGGAGACGCCGATAGTAAGACTTGATCTTTTACGTCGCTAACATATTTCTTCTGTGAGTTAGCCAACTCGAAAAGACCTTTCCACGTTTCTCCTTCAAGTGCTCTGCTTTTTTTCCAGCGAACGAAAGGTTCCGTTTCGACAGGGAGAATTGATGCCTCATGAGCCCATGATTCAAAAATTTCTCCTGATTGCCAAATCCAGTCATCTAGTTTGAATCGGTCATATTTTCCTAAACGACTGAAAAAAACTAAATAATGAGATCGGCAGACTGCTTGAACCGAATCAAGTTGCACAAGGCCCGTGTCACCGAAAACGCGCCGGAAATGCCTTCGATCAACTTTCCCTTTGGGCCTCGGACGGTGCAAACCCTGTGCAGCTACGGCAATACGTTTCGCTGAAACCGCATCAATCTCTAAATCAGTTTTTCTATTCATAAAATACCGAAACATTTAATCAGATCTTTCGAAATAACAACTAAATCGGGATAAGTGCCGTACGCTTCGTGAATGTCTAACGAGCATGGAATGAATGAGTCGCTGCAATTTGCTGACCTGCAGAAACGAACTCTTAGAACTCTCATGTCAGGTTTGGTACCAGCAGGTGCGGCCATAACAAGTGCCTACTCAGCCGCTGCGGTTCTAGGAGAGGAAATAACAGGGAATGAAACGCTTGGAGCGCTCGCCGCTGCATGTCTAACCACAGGAGCGGCGCTATCAACCTTACCTTTAGCCAAAATAATGACAGCAAAAGGAAGGCGTCCAGGGATAGTTACTGGCTACGCGGTTGCTGTACTTGGAGCGATTTTAGCAATGACAGCAGCTATAACAGAGATATATATATTTCTGCCACTTGGCATTCTTGGAGTCGGAGTGGGCAACGGCGCCAACTTAGCGGCACGTTTCGCAGCAGCAGATTTAGCACCCGAAGAAAGTAAAGCTTCAGCGATTGGTAACTTGGTTTGGGCATCCACAATCGGCTCAGTACTCGGACCTTCTCTCGGCTTAGGCCCCGCAAAAAAACTAGGAGACTTTCTCGGCGCTCCGGAACTAGCAGGCCCTTATATTGTTTCAGGTTTACTTTTCTTACTGGCTGCACTAACTATTCGAAGATGGCTCAGGCCAGACCCACTAGTTGTAATAGGAGGCATCGGCTCCGAAGGAGAGCAGCAGACTTCAATAAAAAAAGCCTTCAAGATGCTTTTCTCATCAAAAATAGGACGCCTTTCTGTTGGCTCTATGGTCGTTGGACATGTTGTCATGGTCGGAGTTATGACAATGACGCCGTTGCATCTCAAAGATGGTGGCCACCAACTCGAAATAGTTGGCTTCGTAATATCGCTTCACATAATTGGCATGTACGCTTTCTCACCACTTGTCGGCGTTCTAACCGGAAAGATTGGATCAAAAGCTGTTATTGCTCTCGGCGGAGCATTATTAGTAATCGGATCTGAGCTGGCATCTCACACTGAACCACAAGATTCACTTGGTGTTTTCATGGGCCTTTTCCTTATAGGTCTCGGATGGAGTTTCGGATTAGTCGCAAGCTCAGCACTAATTGCAAGTGAATTTGATGGGCCGGAGAAAGTTCGAATCCAAGGTTTAGCGGACCTTTCAATGACGGCATCCGGAGGTCTAGCAGGTCTTGGCTCTGGGTTGGTGGTAACAGTGACCGATTATCAAACTCTTAGTCACTACAGTGGAATTCTGGGTTTGTATCCAGTAATGACCGTAGTATTTTTCTTTCTTGTGGAGAAAAAGCGACAAAGTTCCATAAAAGACCGTCTTTAGGGCAATCAAATAAGTAGAGAAGTTCCAAGAACGGTAAGGATTGCACCAAACCATGCAAACGCACCGGGCATTTTCTTCGTAACTATCGACTGAAGAGGTAACAGTAAAACCGGCGTAGTTGCTGAAAGTATGGAGACAATACCTGCATCACCATTACCAAGGGCGTAAAGAAGAAGAGTCATTCCACACACCATTGCAATTAGAGCACTGGTAGCCAATTTAAGATGATCATGTTTCAGTAGAGGAGTTTTCTTTACAGAACGAGTCAACTTGTCGGTCAAATCAGGAACTAGCCACATGGCTGCTGTGGCAATCAGAGCTCTCAAAGCTGCAACAGCAAGTGTGTCGGCACCATCGTCCAGAATTGGTTTTGCTGCTAAGGCACCTCCGGCCTGTCCTAATGCGCCAATGGTTGCCCAAAAAATTCCTACAAAAAGAGAACCCTGAATACGTTCAAACACTCCAGTTTCCTCAGAGGGATTTCCATATACGACTGCCAAGGTGATACCGAGAAGAATAAGAGCAGAACCAGTGAATGACGAGGCAGACAATCTTTCTTCAAAGAAAATCACTCCACCTATTGCTGCCATTGGTGCATTCAAGGTGAAGAGCATTCCGGTTCTTCGCGGTCCGATCCTGGCCATAGCTGTGAATAAAGCGACATCGCCGACAAAGATTCCTATAAGACCCGATATGGCTACGAGCGCAGTGTCACTAAAATTTAGAGTACTCCAACCATCAGAAATTGTCGCCGCTATTACCAACATGACACTTACATAAAGCATTCTTATTCGGCAAAATCTCGCACCTCCGAGACGGCGCGAAGGTTCAGCAGCGATCAAACTGCTTAAAGCCCATGAGGTAGCAGCAAGTAGAGCGGCAAGTTGATAAGACAGAAACTAAAGTAGACACGCATAGAGGTAAAAATGCAAAAGCGGGCAAATGAAAGGTAAATACTGGAGATTCATCTAACATTCAAGAGTGAAATTATCCAGACTCATCAAAGTTCTAACAGCGCTTTTAATTAGCACTTCTCTTTTATTTTCACAGGTAGAAAAGGTAACAGCAGATGAAGTAACCGTTGAAACGGGCTATCCAACAGAAGGACTGGAAGATCTTATTTGGGCTGCTGAATATCTTGGATATGAAAATCCCGGAGAACTGCAAAAAGCAGGTGTCGAAGTTTTACGGTTTTTACTTGTAGCTATAGCTCAGGTAACCGGAGACGACTGTGAAAGTAACCTAGGTGAAGATCTTGATCCAACAGGGCCGAATCGCTTTAAAACGGCTTGGGATGAACAAGAAATAGACGCCCTTAACTGGGTGACTGATTATTACTGCTTAAGTGAATCGCAAGCGCAGATGCTAGGTGGAAGCCTTCTCACGTTTTTAGCAAAACTTGACGCTTCTCTGAACGAAGGAGACATAGCGGAAACTGAATCATCAGAAACTGTTGAAAGTAATAATACTGAAGCTATAGCTAATGAAATTTCTAATACGGGACCGATACAACTTGGTGTCTCAACAGGAATAGGTTCAGCAAAGTTGAATTGGAAAACAACAGAAGAGTTCCAACAAGAAGGCACAGAATTCACAATTCGCTATCGACAGACTTATCCAGCTCCATATGAACTCATAGCGGAACCGAGCATTCCTGGTGAGATACTTTTTATGAGTGACCGAGACGGAGATTGGGAGCTTTATACAGTTAATGCTGACGGAACCGGTCTAAACCAGATAACTAACAATGAAGTAGATGACTGGTCTGGTGTTTACTCACCTGATGGAACAAAGATAGCTTTCGACGCTAAGCATGGCACGGCACCAGGGGACATTTTCGTCGTTAATTCAGATGGAACTGGTTTAAAGAATCTGACCAGCAGTTTCTCAGAAGATGCGTTTGCGACATGGTCACCTGATGGAAAGCAGATAGTTTTCGAAAGAAAAATAAATGACACCTACCGGCTTCACATAATGAACTCTGACGGCAGTAAGTCACGACTTTTGAATGAGGTTAATACAGGAGGATGGTCTATACCGGCGTGGTCGCCCACAGGAAGCAAAATCGCATTTTCTGGAGGAATGGATGGAGACACCGAAATTTACATTCTCGACACTCAAGACGATTCCATCACGCAAATAACTAAAAATGAAGGTTTTGGTGATGTCTGGCCCACTTGGTCACCTGATGGGGAAAAGATCGCATTTTTGAGCAACAGTGATGGGTCTGAGAACATTTTCACAATAAATACGGACGGTACCGATAGACGTCAAATAACTGACGACGATTTTCTCAAAACGGAACCGGCCTGGTCGCATGATGGTAAATACATTGCATTCACAAGAGGAGAAGGAACAAGTAGTTCAGGTAGAAGCCAAAGCGAGATATTTTTGGTCACAACGGACGGTGTAGAAACATTTGGTCCGATAACTGTCGGAGAACAGGCGAATTGGAAGCCAACAACTTCAACTACTGCTACTAAATCATCCGATAGAAATAAGCAGATAATCGATTCGGATATTCCAAAAATAACTCCTCTTATAGTTGGCGCAGAAGAAGAAAAACCTGGAGACACGTCTTTTCAAGTTGGAATAATGGATGGAGGGAATCCTCTGCAGGATCAATTCTGTGGTGGAGCTTTGATAAAACCTGAATGGGTTTTAACCGCAGCCCACTGTCTCGTAGATGAAGGTACTGGATACCTGCAAGCATCTGAATTAAAAGTTGCAGTTGGAAGAAACGTGCTTTCAACAGTCGGTAACGAAGACATATTTGAAGTCAAAGCCATTTATCCGCACCCGTCGTACGACAGAAACGTAAATAATGACATAGGTCTAATGCGTTTATCGAAACCCGTGCCTTCACAAATGGCTACGCCAATACCATGGCTTGACGATCTGACACTGCCAATTGACGGAACCCCAATTCTTAAAACAGGGTGGGGTAGTATGGATGTAGTTAATAAGGGACCATACCCAGATGCCCTTAAGTCAACTGTCGCAAACGTAATTGGAAGTTATGATTATGACTTCTGCGGCTCTGATATTGATTTTGTAGCTGCAAGTAGAGTTTGTTCTAATTCACCTGCTCGAAAAGGAGCCTGCTCTGGAGATAGCGGTGGTCCAAATGTGGTAGAAGTTGATGACGCTTGGTTCCTAGCAGGAATTACTTCATATGGAATGACGGATGACACGAACAAGTGTGCAGAGGATGTGGAAGTAATGACAAGGGTGAGTTATTACACGGACTGGATAACTTCGCACGTTGGTTGGCAGTGGACGTGGATATCCGGAATAGAAGGAAGCGAATACGAAATAGAGGATATTGAAAGTGGCTTAAGCTACATTTTTCAAATACTAGCCCAAAATGGATCAGCTAAAACACCATATTCCGAACCAGTTGTTACTCAAATTGACACTCCAAGAACGACTCTTTTAGATACTCCGTTCTCACCTATTAATGTTAAGGCAGAAAGTAAATCCGGAGAAGTTCTAATCAGTTGGGACTATGCGGAAAAATTGAATGGGGTCAGTTTCTCGATTGAGCATTATGAATCAGGAGGATTGAAAAACACTCCTCTTAATATTTGGCCAGATGATGTTCGTGAAAGTGCTGTTCGGAATGGAAGACAGAGTCCTGAAAAAATGATCATAGGTGGTGAAAAAGCTGAAATTTCAGATAATTCCCACATCGTGGCACTTTTAACTCCTGGAGTAACAGATGCAACACAGGCAAGATTCTGCGCTGGAAGTTTGATTGCTCCGACATGGGTGATTACCGCAGCTCATTGTGTCGATGGAGGAAAAACGTCATCGAATATCGAAGTGGCAACTGGCACAGCAGACCTATCAACAGTTCGACAGCAAGATCGGCTACAGGTGGAAGAAATACACATACATAATGGGTACTTATCTGATCCTTTAAGACACGACTTGGCTCTTCTTGAACTTTCAACACCTGTTAGTTCGACTCAAGCAAATTGGCTTCCCTGGGAAACAAACATCCAACTACCGTTAGATGGAACAGAAATAAAAACAGCTGGTTGGGGATCAACAATTGCTGGCGAAGCAGGAAAAGAAACAATACTTCGAGAAGCACAAGGCTCAATTCTTTTTAACCCAGGTACAAACCGTTGCGGACAGTGGTCGACATTCGACCCATCACAGTGGCTTTGTGTTGGAGGAGAAGAAAAGATAGGTTCATGCCTCGGAGACGGAGGGGGTCCTGTAACCACAGGGTCGGTATTGCCAGTACTGCTCGGAGTTATAGCATGGGGCCCATCAGGTGACTGTGCGAGCACGAGGCTTCCAAATGTGGCGGTGAGGCTAAGCACCTACAACGACTGGATATCGCAAAAGGTAGGAAACCCTTGGAAAAGAGCTGAAGGAATAACCTGGTTCAATCATGCTATAAAAAATTTACAGGTAGGCCAGAGTTACACATTTTTCGTTACTGCAAATGACCAGTTCGGGAGACGCTCTGAGTCTGTTCCTGTAAATATCACGGTTAAAGATTAAGAAAAATTAAGTTCTGACTCGTTATTGGCTCCCATCTCTGGAATAATGTCGGAATGAAGAAATCTCTAGTTCCAACTGCCATACTTATAAGCCTCTCCGTTGTTGCCACTGGATGTGGCCTTTTCGAAAGTAATGATGACGAAATTCAAACTCTTAGAGCCGAACTGGTACAACTCAGAGAAGATGTACTCGACTTGGAAACCGAAATTGAACTTCTAGCAGTTGCTCCACCACAACCAGAACCACTGATTGTTACCACAACCACGATGTCTGAAGTGGAAGATGTGCAGGTGACAACAACTACAGCTCAACTTCCAACACTCCCATCAATCATCGACACTGTTGTTAATGACAGTGAAGTGGAAGCAATATTAGTCGCCTCGTATCAATGGGGACCCAGTTCTGTCACCGAAGCACTTCAAACGGTTCTCGGAATAGAGGCAGATGGATGGTATGGAAATGGCACGAAGGCAGCACATGTTGCCGCTCTTGAAGAAAGAGGTCTGGCCACTGATGGAGTTCCAAGTGTTCCAACTACAACCACCACTACAGAAGTACAAGAAGAAGGCACCGAAACAGAAACTTCTACTGAAACACCTGTCGAAACCACAACGACAGTGGCTGAATCGACTACCGCTGAAACGACTACGACGGTTGCCGCAGGTTAGTAGTTAATTAAACAACCCTAACTGAAATTTGATCGAACCCTTCCGCACCATTAGGTGCAGGAGAAACGACGTTTGAAGACTGAATTGCACCGTTACTGTCAATAGCTCTGACTCTGATTTCATATTTTCCTGGTGGTGCGTCCCACTTGTACGCCCACTGAGTCCACGATTCACCACTTAGTGAGATACCTAAATTGCATTCCTGCCAAGGTTCAGAATTAAAAGAAATCTCCACTGTTTTAACCCCGGAAAGGGGAGCCCAAGCAACTCCTGCAATTGCGTTAATCCCAGCGTTGATCCTTCCTTCTCTGGGGACGTCAATTCTTGAGGCGATTTTTATGGGAGCTTTTTTGGACCAACCACGGGGTATCCAATACCCGTTATTTCCTTCCCATGTGCAAATCTCAATCCTCTTAATCCACTTAACAGCGGAAACATATCCGTATAAGCCAGCTACAACTAAACGTGCGGGGAACCCATGAATAACCGGCAAAGGTGTGCCGTTCATTCCGACAGCTAAAAGAGCTGTCCGTCCGTCAAAAATATTTTCAATCGGAAAACCGGCAGTAAAGCCATCAACGGAATGGCACATCACTTGTTCGGCACCTGTTGAAGGTGCAGATCTGGAAATAATTTCACTTAGCGGGACACCAGTCCAAACAGCATTTCCTACTAGTGATCCACCTACCTCATTGGAAACACAAGTTAATGTCACATCTTTTTTAACAAGATCCATTTCAAGTATTTCTTCATAAGAAAGTTCATACGGGTTATCGACGAGACCATCAACTGTGAGATTCCAGTCGGCCGGTTCAATCGTGGGAACCCTCAAGGCAGTATCTATTCGATAGAAATCATTATTCGAAGTTATGTATGGTGAAATACCATCGATCTCATTCATTTCCGAGAATGTGAGAATACCTGGTTCCTCTTGGGAGATAGTCCCATCGACGGGAGGTGGTTCGGTAGCCGGAACGCCACCTGGAAGCAGTCCGTTGCTTTCTTCAAGATCGGGTAAAACAATATTTTCACGAATACTTTGAATAGTGTCATCTTTGAGCAGAACTCTTCCTACGCCAGTCATAGTTCCCGCAGCTACAGATATTCCAGTAGCCCAGTTGATAAATTGACGCCGATCAGCATACCTATGTCTCGGATCTTCGAAATTTGCAGACATAGAGTGATCTAAAAGATTATTTAAGAGAAAAAACGTTGAAACTCCAATAAGGGTAGCCAAAGCAGAAAGAGAGAGAGCAGCAACAGTGGAAGTAAGAGGGTCACGATTCAAGGTCCAGCCACCAAAAACTCCAAAAAGGATAAAAAGCGAATAACTGACTTCGGGCTGTCTACGCGAAAGTAAGCCTAAAAAACCCCCAAAAAGTATTGAAAGGATGGCTATAGCACTTAGGAGTACCACTTTTTGAGAGTTTCCTAATGTTTCGATACTGGTACGAACCACATCTCCTGGAGTGATATCAACAATCAATTCGCCAACAGCCAGAACCAAAGAAGTTGTTTTGTTGGTGATAGACGCAACTAACTCCCCAAAAGCGAGAGCTAAAGCGGCACTGACCATTCCCGTTAAAGCTTTTTGAGAACGTGAAGATCCTTGAGAGCTTAAATTATTGATCATCTTAAGTTAGGCCCTTGACAATTCTTTCTATCATTTCATCGAGAAGATTTACTGAAGTGCCAAAAGTCAAACGAACGTGATTTTTTCCACCAGAACCAAAGTCGGGACCGTTCCCGCAAGCAATGCCAGTTTTTTCACGTAGCCATTTAGCAGGTTTTTCTCCAGGGTTGAATTCTGAGAGGTCTATCCAAGCTAGAAAAGTCGAGTCGGGTAGAAACATTTTAGCTTCGGGAATTTCCCCATCAAGTCGAGATTTAAGATGCAACCTTCGATCGTCTAGCGTTTGAATAAGTTCATCCATCCAAGCAGAACCTGTTTCCCATGCCGCTATTGTCGCTTCGCAGCCCATTCGGTTGGAACCCCCTAAAAGAAATTTCGGTACTTCTAAAAGCTTTTCCTTAAGAATGTCATTTCCGGGAATAGCGACAGCGCAACACATGCCGGCAAGAGCAAAACTTTTCGCCCCAGAGGTAAGTGCAATTGTCACTGAATCAGCACCATCGATCGTCAAAGTCGGAATGTGGATTGATTCCTTGTAAATGAAATCAGAGTGAATTTCATCTGAAACCAATATGAGGTTGTATTTATGGCACAGATTCACGATTTCGGAGAGTTCTTTTTCTTTTAGGACAATACCTGTGGGATTGTGAGGGTTGCATAGAAGTAGAATCCGTATCCCTCTATCCGCTTCTAATATTTGTTCAAGTGATTCCATGTCGTAGTGCCAACCCGTCTCAGATTTGGTTAGCGGCCATTCAACGGAACGCCTTTTTGCATGTGAAGGTAAATCAAGAAAAGGTGGATAGGAGGGAGTGTTGTACAAAATTCCATCTCCTGCTGAACTGAAAGCCTCCACACAGGCGGAAACTCCTTGAAGCACAGTCACGGTTGGTATTACTCGTTCAGGGTTAAGTTTCCAGGAATTTCGGCTATCAGCCCAGAATGCAAAGGACTCTCCAAGTTTTGTATCTTCATCGTGGTAACCAAATGAACCTAGCGACAACACATGAGCAAGTCTTTCGTGGACAGCAGGTGGAGACCCAAAATCGTGTTCTGCTATCCACGCGGGTATGAATTCGGACCCATACTTGTCCCATTTCCTTAGACCTGCTTTGTATTGATCTTCTAAATTTAAATTTAAGTCCATCAGAGTGATCGTAGGCTTTTTGGAGAATTAATGCTGAGTAATAAAAGTAGAAATTAATATTTTCATAAATGGTTGAGAGGAAAAATCATTTACCTGATAAATGAAGTGGTTCACCCGCAAGACCAAGAGCGGCTTCAAGAATCGTTTCACCCATGGTGGGGTGAGCGTGAATAGTTCCAATTAGGTCATCGATGCTGGCAGCAGTTTCAATAGCTAAAGAAGCTTCACCTGCCAATTCAGCAACATGTTTTCCTATAGCTTGAAAACCAACAATGGTACCTTCTTGATCGGACACAACATTTATAAAACCTGATTCATCTCCTAGCGTCTTTGCTCTCGAGGAGGCAGAAAAAGGAAAGCGAAAAGAATTAAAATCCGTTCCGGAATATTCGTCTGCATCAGGGTCTATTCCAACAGTAACTATCTGTGGGTCGCTAAATACAACCATCGGAATGCAATTAGGTTCAAAAGCATTTAAGACTCCACAAGCTGCATCAGCAGCAACTTTGGCTTCAGCGGTAGCTTTGTGCGCTAAAGCAGGACCTAAAGTCAAATCACCAATAGCGAAGATATGTTCAGCAGCGCGTCGCTGTGAATCAACTTTTACATGACCTGTAGAGAGTAGAGAGGCACCACTCTCTACAATATTGACAGTGTCACTGTTTGGCTTTCTCCCCGCCACGATTCCAACAAGGTCGCTGGGTATAGCAGAACTTTCTTTACTATTTTCAATGATGAGCTCATTTTGATCAAATGAAACAGCTCTGTACCCAAGGCAAATTCCTATTCCTAATGAGCGAAGACCATTTTCCAACTTTTTACTCAGTTGTTTGTTGAATCCGGGCAGGAGTTGTTCTTCAGTTTCGACAATTACCACTCGTGATCCCAATTTGGCATACACGGTCGCCAATTCCACTCCTATATAACCTCCTCCAACAAGCGTTAGTTGATCTGGGATTGAATCCTGAAAGAGTAATGCTTCTGAATCGACGACCATTTCGCCATCTGTAGGTAGATTCGGGAGAGTTATTGGTGAAGAGCCAGTCGCCACAATTGCATCACGAAATTCCAGATGTTCTAAATGGCCTTCTTTGTTCTCCACCGCAACTCTATTCGGTCTGGTAAACCTTGCTGTTCCATTAATGACATCAACTTTTGCTTTGTCTAATAGGAATGAAATGCCATTACTTAAATCGGTTACAAGGCCTTTAATATGCTTATTAACCGTAGGCATGTCAACGTTTGTCGAAATCTTTACACCTAAATCTTTCGAACTATTTCCAAGGCTAGCTAGATCTGCGATCTCAATCAGAGCCTTGGACGGAATGCAACCCACGTTGAGACAAGTTCCCCCTATAAGTCTGCTCTCAACTAACGAAACGGTTCTACCTAAACGACTTGCATTCAGTGCAGCAGCGTAGCCGCCAGGACCTCCTCCAATAACGAGTAAATCAACTGATGAAGAAACCTCACCTACTACCAAGAAAGCCTCACTCTGTGACCAATAGGTTCAGTGGCTCTAGAAGATCGTTCATTATTGAATTTTTAAACGCTTCAGCAACATCGCCATCAATTAGACGATGGTCCGCCCCTAGAACTATCGGCAAAGTTGGACGGGCTTCCACTTTTCCCTCCACTGCAACAGGGCGATCTTCGATTTTTCCAACGCCAAGGATTCCTGCCTGACCTAAGGAGATTACAGGAAGAGCCCAACGTCCCCCTAGGGCGCCGTAGTTGGTTATTGTGAAAGTTGCACCCTGCATCTGCTCCACGGTTATTTTATGCTCACGTGCTAGTTCCACCAGTTCGGAAATCTTTTCAGCGAGCTCAAAAATGTCAATACTGTTAGCTTCGCTAATTACTGGAACTAATAGCCCCGAATCTGAGGCAACAGCGATTCCTAAATTAACGGAAGGAGGGATTATTATCTTTTCAGCGGGATTGCCGACAACGTGACCGTTCATCATCGGGTATTTTTTCAACGCTCTTACAGTTGCAGCTGCAATAATTGAGAGGGGAGTAATTTTCGACGCACCCTGACGGGCGACTTTCTTTAAGCGATTTCGAAAATCTATGAGTAGAGAAGCATCGACTTCATCCAGTGAGTGGATATGAGGTATTTCTGCCCATGCAGCTGACATATTTTTAGCTATTACTCCTCGAACTCCCTTAACTTTGTGTTCTCCTGCTTCCATGAAACCAAGGTTGGAGCGCTCCGGCAGGAATGAGGAGGTTTGTTCACTATCTATTGGAGATGGGGAGAGGCTACTCGTGTTGTCAGATTTAGCAGCCAATCGTACATCATCGTTGGTAATTCGCCCAGATGACCCTGTTCCAGAAATTGATGAAATGTCCACTGTTAGTTCGCGAGCTAGTTTTCGTGTAGCGGGAGAGGCTTTAACTTTTGGTGCGACTGTAATAAAACTCTTCTGTTCCTCGATACGGGAATTATCTCTTTCTGGTTTACTCTCTTCGATCTCTGAATCTTCTTCCAAAGATTTTTCTTGAGGGGGAGTAGTGAGAGGTTCTTCAATTTCAATTAAAACATCGCCAACTTTTATCCTGTCTCCTTCTTGACCGCTTAGCTTCAAGACTTTTCCCGCCACTGGAGAAGGCAACTCGGAACTGGCTTTGTCGGTTAAGACTTCTAGAAGAGATTGATCGCGTTCTACCACATCGCCCGGTGATACGTACCACGAGACTATTTCAGCATCTTCTAGACCTTCGCCGATATCAGGTAAACGGAATTCAAAAGCCACTGCTTAGCCGCTTTCTATTGTTTTCAAAACAGCTGAGCGTATTCGTGTTTCGTCGGGCACATATAAATTTTCTAACATTCCTACTGGATAAGGCACATCGAAACCTGAAACTCTTGCGACGGGTGCTTCCAAAGACCAAAAGCATTCATCATTAATAGTGGCGATAATTTCAGATGCGAAACCGCCAGTTTCTGGAGCTTCCTGAACTACTACTGCTCTCCCACAGTGGGAGACAATTTCAGTTATTGCTTCTATATCTAGCGGAACAATACTCCGGAGGTCCAATACGGCAGCGGAAATTCCTTCTCCTTCGAGAGATTCAGCTACTCGCTTCGAAAGTTCGACCTGATAACTCCATGAAATTATTACTACGTCGTCACCTTTTTTAATGAGATTCGCCTGACCTAAAGGAACAACATGCTCTTCGTCTGGTACCAGATCGCGAATACCTCTGTATCCACGTAGAGGTTCCAGAAAAAGTACAGGATCTGGGTCGCGTATCGCAGAAGTTAGTAATCCTTTTGCATCCGCTGCAGTAGACGGCATTACGATTTTCAGACCAGGGATATTTGCAAATTGAGCTTCTAGAGAATCAGAATGCAATTCAGGAGTCCTAACGCCACCCCCAAAAGGAGCTCGAATTGTTATTTGAGGTTCGAAACGACTTTGAGTCCTGTAGCGCAGTCTTGCTATTTGTCCTGCGATTTGGTGCATTGCTTGATATGAGAAACCCAGAAATTGTATTTCGGCGACTGGAACCAAGCCCGCCATCGCTAAGCCAACTGCCGAACCTGCAATTGCGGCTTCAGAAATAGGTGTATCAACTACTCTGCGTTCACCAAACTTTTCAATCAATCCTTCTGTAGCTCGGAATACTCCACCATTTCTGCCTACATCTTCCCCTAAAACAACAATTCTTTCATCACGTGTCATTTCGCTATGCAAGGTTTCATTAATGGCTTCCAGCATGGAAAGCTCAGAGACTTTATTACTCATTTGTATTCCCTACTGAATCCATTAGCGAAGATCTTTGTCTAAGTTGCCTTGGAGTTTCCGAAACAAAACAATGATCCATCATAGAATTCGGTTCGAGAGGAGTATTTTTTGCTCTTTCGAAAGCTTCGTCCAATCTTTCAAGTGCAGCAGTTTCTACTTCATTTTGCTTAGCGTCACTCCATAGACCTCTGGTTTTTAACTCCTGGATGAGTGTGTGAACAGGGTCTTTTTCCTGTGCAGCCGATAAGTCGTCGGAAGGTACGTATCTAGTCGGATCGTCTGCAGTTGTGTGAGCGCCTAGACGGTAGACGGTAGCTTCTATCAAGGTTGGGCCTTTTCCGCTTGCAGCTCTCTTGCGAGCGTTAAAGACAGCTTCGTAGACGGCTGCTGGGTCATTTCCATCAACTGTTACACCAGGAATTCCAAAAGCTTCAGCTTTCGAAGAAAAGCTGTCAGCTGCAGTTTGCAGGTGTGTGGGTGTGGATATGGCCCACTGATTGTTAATACAGAAAAGAATCACAGGTGCTTTCAAAACTCCAGCTAGATTTCCAGCTTCGTAAAAGTCTCCTTCTGAGCTTGCACCATCCCCAAAGAAAACTAGAACTACACCTGGTTCGTCTTTCAGAGACATTCCCCATGCGAGCCCAACAGCATGGGGGATTGAAGCGCCAAGAGAAATTTGTGAAGGCGCAACTTTTATCGGCTCGGGAATATGACCTCCAGCGGGATGCCCAAGGTTGTAAAGCATAAAAGTATCTAACACTTCTGTTCCATACCTCCTCAGTCCCAGCGGTTCGCGATATTGCGGAAGAACCCAATCACTTTCAGTTTCGAGTGCATGAACTGCGCCAACGATTGCTGCTTCATGTCCATCGATTGGGGCAATCGTTCCTACCTGACCTTGGCGTTGTAGATTCCAAAGTCTTCCTGCTTGAGTTCGCGCTATCACCATGTCCTCAAGGATCATTTGTAATTGCTTGTCGTTGGGTTTAGGCATGGCTCTCCAAAAATACTTACAACTGAACAATACCCGCAAGCAATGTTTTTGTCATTGCCGGTCTTAATCGAATTAGGACGTGTCAGAAGTCACGAAAATAGAAGGTGAAAAAACTAAAGATATCGAATACGAAACAGTAATCTGTTGTAAGAAAATTTAAAACTCGGTTAGGTCTCCTCCCCCCTTGATCTACTCCGAGAGACCGTACGCCCCACTTAGTGGGGCGTACGCTATTTACGTCAAATTCTTTTCTTATTAAGATGTTAAAAAAATGAAAAGCGAGGAAAGATGAAAAGTAACCGTCGAGATTTGATTCGTATGACAGATGAGGAAATGAGACTTTTCATCGAAGAGCAAAAGAGCCTTCAAGTGTCTTGTGTGGGATCTGATGGCTGGCCGCACTTAACTACTCTCTGGTTTGCAGTTGTCGATCAAAGAATTGTTTTTGAAACCTACACACGCTCACAGAAGATTTTAAATTTACAGAGAAATCCACATATAACCGTGCTTCTAGAAGATGGCACTGTCTATGAGAAACTACGCGGAGTGATGATCAAAGGGAAAGCGATACTCGAGAGTCAACCAGAGAATGTAGAAAAATATGCTAAAGCTGTAATGATTAGAAACCAGCCAGAGTATGGGGAAGAGATCCTTTCAGAAGCTGCGAAGCAGATGTCACTCAAGCGAACAGCGGTGATTGTTGAACCCCATGAAGTGGTTTCTTGGGACCACACTAAACTTGGAGGCAAGTACTGAAATTTACGTACCCTATAACTTGCCCTAACATGGCTTTGTGGAAAATCTTATTGCTTCCAATGATGCTGTAGAGCAACTTTTTGGCCTGCAGGGAGAGGATGCACTTTTGTGCCAACTCGAACATCAAATTAAGACATTGCCCGAACGGGAGAAGCTCAGTTCATTATTGAAAAAGAAAAACGTGATTGAAGACCTTATTTTTACCAAGCAAGCTGAAAATATGGAACTCGTAAAAAACGAAAAAAGACTCGAACTTGAACTTTCTTCTATCGAAACACGGTTGAAAGAGGTGGATGAGAAATTGTACAGCGGAGTTATAACGACCGAAAAAGAAGCAAAAAGTCTTCAGGATGAAATCGGACACTTGAAAGAGAGGCAAGATTTATTGGAATCTGAGTTGCTCGAAATCTTAAGCCTGAGTGAAGATGCCACTAGCAATATTGATGAGTTTAATTCACAACTTGCAGTTCAAAATAATGACATTCATAAACTTGAAGATACTGTGAAACGTGTTGAAAATGAATTAACTGAAAAAGCATTGGAAGCAAAAACACGGCGCGACGAAAATGTAAAAGTTTTAACTGCTGAAATTTTGAAAAGCTACGAAGTGCACCGTGAACTTTTTCCCTCAGACGCTGTAGTTCGCTTTGATGGGCCCACTTGCAACGGTTGCCATTTAACAATGTCAGCTATGGAAACTGACCGCATTAAAGGACTTGAAGTTGGTGCTCTGACCGAATGTTCAGAATGTGGGCGATTAGTAGTTCGTTAAATGTTTTTATGGTTTTGTATCCCCTCGATAGTGGGCATAGCTGTGATTTTCCGAAGCCCTTTTCTTGATTACAGGCTTTTAGCGCTCGGAGCATCGCTACCTCTGCTGGAAACATTAGCCGGATTTCAATGGGTACTACATACTCTATTTTTCGGTGTTTTTGTGTTGGCATCGATAATGTTCTTTGGGAAAGGTAATCGGAAAATCCAGCAAAAATTATTGCCAATTCCAGTTGGACTTTTAACGCATTTGGTACTTGATGGAACTTGGACTGAAAAGGAGATTTTTTGGTGGCCTGTCACTGGAAGAGATTTGATGGGGGTTGAAGTTAGCCGTCTAGAGGTGTCTTTTTTGCCTATCGGAATAATCCTAGAAACCTTAGGAATCCTCATCGCTTTATGGGGTTGGAGAAAATTTGAGCTTAATAAACAAGTAAATTTGGAAGCATTCGTCAAGAGGGGTCACTTACTAGCCTTGGAGGGTAGTTGATGTTGCACATCGTACGTCACGGAAGAACAGAGGTTAATGCAGCGGGGAAATTGTTAGGTAGAAACAACCCCGAACTTGACCAAACTGGCCGGAAGCAAGCAGAGGAGTTGGCAAACCGCTTAGGAGAGGTCGATCTGGTTATTTCTAGTCCACTAAAACGAACTATGGAAACTGCGAGTTATATAAGCAATACGGTGAAAACAGATCCGAGATGGCTCGAACTGGACTATGGAGAATTAGAGGGAAGGTCAATAGAAGATATTGATACTGAAATTTGGGAAAGATGGCGCTCCGACATTGAATGGGCGCCAGATGGAGGTGAATCGTTAGCTGCTTTAGGCGTCAGAGTGACTGAGGCATGTGAAGATATTGTCGAAATTTCAAAAGATAGGGAAGTCGTAGTAGTTACTCATGTCTCGCCCGTTAAGGCAACTTTAGCGTGGGTATTGGGTTTGGATGCTGGAGTTTCTTGGAAGTGTCATGTATCTCCAGGATCTTCCATGACAATAAAAATAGGCCAACATGGACCTGTTCTTCATAATTTCAATCAGGTAAATTGAACACCTAGTGACAATTATCACCTGAATTTATCATTTAGAAATAGTCTCGTTTAAAAGATTGGGTTATCATATGAGCATGAAAAGATATGCAGCAGTGATTTTCTCCATAACTTTGGCTTTGGCAGCTACTGGTTTAGTTTCCGGTGTTGATTCTGCTACCACTGCAACCGAAACTGACTCTTCATCTAATAGTCAGAATTGGTCTCCTTCAGTTGAAAATACAGTAACAAGACTTGTTCAAAATGGCATGTCTAACTCAGGTGTCTGCCCAACTTCAGTCTGAAGTTAAAAATTTCACTTTTAGCACTAAAAAGGGCTAATTTTCTTCTTTCCAGCATGTGCAACCGCAATTAACTTCTTCTGTGCATTCGCAGTTAGGGCCACATGTGCAATCTGAACTCAAAGTTTCCATACTTAATTCTCTCACATTTTACTAGTAGCAGCAAACAAATTTGAGATGGTGAGCCGACCTATAGGCGGGGTTCTGTCCACTGAATCTTTTCAGATCCAGTTGTGTGATCATCCATCTATGCGGTCCACCTGGGAGTGTCGCCGGACGAGCCGCCCTCTCCCTTCTTGACCTTGCTCCGAATGGGGTTTACCTAGCCGAACAAGTCACCTTATTCGCTGGTGCGCTCTTACCGCACCGTTTCACCTTTGCCTGTTTTCGAAATCGAATCATCGGCGGTTTATTTTCTGTGGCACTTTCCTTCAGGTCACCCTGACTGGCCGTTAGCCAGCATTCTGCTCTATGGAGCCCCGACCTTCCTCGATGCTAAAGCACCGCGATCACCCAGTCGGCTCACCAGTAATAGTTTGTCTCAAAAAAGAGGTAATAAACAACAAAAATTAATTCTTATTCTCATTTGTTAAAAACTTTCTTTTGTAGATAATGCACGTAATAGAATTCAAGAAAGACAAAATTTGACATTATGCGGTTTCATTTGGAGGAAAGATGCTTGAAAAATTTGGAGGTTGGTCAACTATTCTTGCCGAATTGTGTGACGGGAATGATCTGACAGCTGAAAAAACTGAAGCTTTACTTAGTGAAATACTTTCTGGTGAATCTGAAGCACCTCAGATTGCAGCTTTTTTAATAGCAATCAAGGTTAAAGGTGAAACTACAGAAGAGATCACTGGTCTAGTTAACGCTATGTTGAAGGCCTCTCAGCCTCTTTCCATACCTGCTAATGCAATAGATATTGTTGGTACGGGTGGCTCGACCCAAAGACGTGAAGCTGCTTTAAATGTTTCCACTATGGCCTCATTCGTGGCTGCTGCTGCGGGGGCAGTTGTATGTAAACATGGAAATAGAAAAGCATCTTCTACTTCAGGTTCTTTTGATTTTCTCGAAGCACTTGGTCTCCCAGTTGAACAAACACCTGATCAGGTAAGTGAACAGGTGAATGAAAAAAATCTCGCCTTTGCTTTCGCAAAAACCTTTCACCCAGCAATGCGTTTTGCGGGACCAGTTAGGGCCGCGATCGGGATTCCTACAGTTTTCAATATTCTTGGACCACTTTCACACCCAGGTAGGGTTTCGAGGCATTTAATAGGAACTGTTGATGAGACATTAGCGAAGCAGATGGCAGAAGTTCTTTTAACTCAAGGTGCTGAACGCGCGTGGGTGGTAGTAGGTGATGGAGGAGTGGATGAAATAGCCGTCACTGGCCCCACTTTTGTTATGGAAGTCAAGGATGGGTCGATACACGAGTGGACACTAGACCCTTCTAGTTTGGGGTTTTCCCCGCATTCTTCTGAGAGCACAAGAGGAGGAACACCTAAGGAAAATGCTGAAATAGCAAAAAGGATTTTCAATGGGGAAGAACAAGGGGCTCGTCGCGAAATGGTCATCCTTAATGCAGCAGCTGGACTGACTGTTGCCGAAGTTGCAGAGAACCTAAGTGATGGTATAGAAAAAGCAACTATTTCTATAGAGAACGGCTCTGTGATGGAATTGCTGAACTCTATGAAGGTGCCAGCTTAGAAATGAAATGGCTCCAAGTAGCCTTCCGGTAAACCGGTTAACTCCTTGGAGCCACTCCTATTTTAGATGTTGGTTTTAAGGCCATCTCTAAAATATTCAATTTACGATTCAATTTTCAGGGTCTCAATATTTTGATTTAAAGCGGTGACTTCATTTCAAAGTAATGTGTACATCCGAAATTTTTCTCGTGAACTGATAAAAGACACAATACTCAGACGTGAAAAATAATCAAGTCCGATGAAAGAAATCCACATAAAAACAAAATGTTTCCACAAGAAAAATGTTTCTATGCACAGGTAAATCCACAGGCTGGGTTCGGAATTTTATTCGTACCATTCGCCGCGTTCCAGTAAAACATTTTTTAGAATAGAAGGTTCGTCTGTCATTAAACCGTCGACTCCCAGTTCAAGAAGTTCGATCATTTCATTAGGATCATCAACGGTCCAGACGTGCACTTGCAGACCTCTTGAGTGTGCCTTTTCGATAAAAGCAGGAGTAACAATTTTAACTGGTCCAGATCGTTGAGGAACCTGAAGGCAGTGGTAATAAGTTTTTGATGAAGAAAAACGAAATTTTCCTGCTAAGAATTTCACTACTGCTTTTGGCCCCGCTGAAACGCATAGTCCGGAACCCAGTTCTTTACGTATTAGTTTGATTCTTTTGTCCGAAAAGGAACCGATACATACACGACTAACAGAATTTGTATGTTTTAAAAGATTTATTAAAGGTTTTACAACGGAATCTGCTTTAGGGTCTATATTTATTTTCACCTCTGGGAATGTTTCCAGAAGTTCTACGAGGGAAGGAATTTTAGCAAAGCTATTAATTTCGATATTAGAGATTTCTTTTGAAGTTAGATCGGAAATCTTTCCAGAATGACCTGTAACGCGATCCAGTGAGTCGTCATGGAAAGCGAAAACTATTCCGTCTTTACTTGAATGCACATCTGTTTCTAGATATTTAAAACCCATATCTACGGCATTTTGAAATGCTGGCAATGTATTTTCCGGAAAGACTCCCGCTCCACCTCTATGAGCAAAAGGTATGGGTCCTGTGTTATCAAGAAAGGGTAATGATTTAGGGTTTAATAAAGATGCCATATGAAAAGATTACTCAATCTTCATCGAGTATTAACCTTTTGGGGCGTCACTCGACAGTAACCTTTAACAGATGACTAGAAGAACCAAAATAATTGCAACTATTGGTCCAGCTTCAGAGTCCGAAACAGTTCTTCGGGGGATGATTCGTGGAGGAATGGATGTTGCACGCCTTGGCTTAGCTCATGGAACTATAGAAGATGCGATAGGTCGATTAAAAATGATCCGCAATATCGCTAAAGAAGAAAACAAAACCGTAGGTATTCTCGTTGATTTACCCGGCCCTAAAATCCGCCTTGCTTCTTTTGGTGATTCACCTATTCTTTTAGCTGAAGATTCTGAGATTAAAGTTCAAGTTGGGAACTCTTCAAGCGATGATCAAGTAATCCAAGTCGATTACAAGAACTTGTTTGATGACGTTGAGTTGGGTGACCGTCTCATCGTGGGTGATGGTCGCGGAGTCATACAGGTCGAAGAAAAACATGACACTCATTTAGATGCACGCGTTATACACGGTGGAGTGATGAGCGGACGTCCGGGTCTTTACATACCGGCTAGCCGGTTGTCGATTTCAGCACCAACGGAGTGGGATTTACAAGCACTTGAAAGATTCTTAGAAATGGATGTCGACATGGTTGCTTTGTCATTTGTGCGCTCTGCATCTGATTTAGCCAAACTCTCACTGGACCCACACCCGACTGGGCCTTTAGTTGTAGCAAAAATTGAAACCAGAGACGCCGTCGAAGACCTTACAGAAATTATTGAAGCATCTGGCGCCGTAATGGTGGCGCGAGGTGATCTCGGCAATGAGTGGCCCATTCAAGAACTCCCAATTCTGCAAAAAGAAATAATCCGTAAATGTATAGCTTTCGGACGTCCAGCTATTACAGCAACACAGATGTTGGAATCGATGATCATTGCGCCCGACCCCACTCGAGCCGAAGTTTCGGACGTAGCGAACGCAGTTTGGGATGGAACGAGCGCATTAATGCTTTCCGGAGAGACAGCAGTTGGAGCTGACCCAGTAAATGCCCTTGAAACCATGTCACGGGTAGCCGAAAGAGCTGATGAAGTTTTCGACCATCGTTCATGGGGGGAAGAATTACCGAAAATGAGACTAACGGACACCGATGATCCAAATACATCTGTTACTGATGCAATGACTCAGGCAACCTACAGGGCAGTTACCGAATTGGGAGTGGAGACGATCCTTTGCATATCTGGAACAGGATTTACGGTTAGATCGATGGCCCGATTCAGACCTACTGCACGGATAATCGGCTTAACTTCGAATACGAGAACAGTTGGACAATTGTCACTTAGCTGGGGAACGGAATCAATGCATCTGAAAGAAGGCGGGGATGTCGAATCTCGCATTAACGCGGCGTTACACATGGTTCGAGACAGAGCAGGTCTAAAAGCAGGAGAACTTGTAGCAGTTTTAGCAGGAACTAATGCGAATGCGAGAGCAACCAATGTCTTGAGAATCGAACAAATTCCCCACGCTTAAGATTTAAGATTCTTCACAGAATGGATTTTTGCTTGGTGGAATTTGAAGTTTTTGTCCAAAAATTTCACAGTCGCAAGTATTGATGCATCCAGATAACTCAGATTTCTCACTCCAAACACCTAAAGCTAAAGCGACAATAATTACCATAAAAGCGAACTTGAGTATCACTTTGCTTATGAATCTAAGAACTAAAAGTAAAAGTATTCCCAAAAGCACTAAAGCAACAATGCTCAGATTTTTAGAAATTTCTGGTGAAAGCCATTCAGGCAGAGAATTTGCAGAGATAGCTTCAGGGATAATTTCAGGCACATACGAAGATTAGTCAGACTCACTTGGAGATATGTGGAGGGCTTGAAAATAGAAAAATTAAAGAGTTTAACTGTTTAAAGTAAATAGAGTAAAAATGATGGAGAAGAATTTTGCTACTGAATTTGGAGGAGCTGTTTTAGCAGGTGGAACTAGTACAAGAATGGGTTTCAACAAAGCTTTAATCGAGATCAACGGTGAAGCATTGATTAGTAAAGTTACGAGCTCTTTAAATAGAGCGGGAGTGATGGACTTAAAGATCGTAGGTGGAGAAAGCGAAGCTTTTACCCTTCTTGGTCACGAGTGTCTTGCAGATGAATACCCAGGAGAAGGACCACTTGGAGGAATAATCACAGCGCTTAATTATTTTAAGAACAAAGGTAAAAAACATGTTCTTGTAGTAGCTTGTGACCTCCCAAATATTTCGGCTGACCTCATTAGTAAAATGATTGAAAATTCTATGAAAGAACCAAAATCGATTGTCGTGCCATTAGTTGAAGGACATTTACAGTGGATGCATGTTTTATGGCCAACAGATGTTTTATCAACTTTATTAAAATCGTTTTCAAACGGTGTGCGAGCCCCTTGGAAGGCTAGTAAGGACTTGCCACTATTGAGAATTGAAGGAATTGATCCACAAGTTTTGCTCGACATTGACCGCCCTGAAGACCTGACTCAGGTCTTGTGAAAATCAACTCTCGGAAGGAAAATTAAACTGAGTACGAAAAGTGAAGAATTCCAGTTCATTGATTCAAATATCGGCCTTGAAAAATTACTTGCTGGAATAAAAAATGAGGAAGTATTAGCGATTGATACTGAATTTCATAGGGAAGGAACCTACTTTCCAAAAGTGGCTTTAATTCAAATTGCGTGGTCAGAAGACAATGTTGCTCTACTGGACCCATTGTCGTGCGACTTAACCCCTCTTTCCGGGCTTTTCGAAAGCGAAATAAAATTTGTGATGCATGCCGCAGCTCAAGATTTAGAAGTTTTTTTACGGGTTTGTGGAAGTGTTCCAAAAAGATTATTTGACACTCAAATTGCCGCAGGTTTTTTAGGGTTATCCACCCCATCACTAGCGGTTTTACACCAACAGTATTTGGGACTGGATCTACCAAAAGAAGACAGAATGACCAATTGGTTGTCGCGTCCATTAACTGAAAGGCAAAAAACTTACGCAGCATCAGATGTCAGAGATTTAATTGCAATCTACGAGTTCCAAACCAGTCGCTTGAACGAATTGGGACGCCTTACATGGGTTGAAGATGAGTGTAAGTCATTTCTTGAGAGAGAATTAGTACGGCGATCACCTGATGAAGCATGGAAAAGGATAAAGGAGTTAAAACGTCTAAAAGGTAAATCAAAGAATGTTGCACGCTCAATTTCAAAATGGCGTGAAATTGAAGCAGCGCGTTTGGACATTCCCGTTAGGCGAGTTATATCCGACTTGGTAGTTGTTTCTATCGCTCAACAACTTCCAAAATCAATACAGGAAATATCCAAAGTTCGTGGAATGGAAAAACATAAAATTAAGAATGAAACTGCGGAAGCAATTTTAGATTTGATCTCAGACCCTCCGTCACTACCGGAAGAGGAAGATTCTAAAGAAAGCAAGTCTAAAAATTCTGATTTAAGAGCGGCTGTTGCTCTGGTGACTTCTTACATATATCAATTGGCGCGCGATGTGGAAATTGACCCTTCTCTACTCGGAACGCGAAATGATATAGAAGCTTTGATAGGTGGTGACATGAATTCAAAACTTGCTACGGGGTGGAGAGGTGAAGTAGTAGGAGGAGTGGTTAAAAATATTTTGGATGGTAATGTTTCACTAGTTTTTGATGGTCAAAATAGAATATTATTAGAACCTCGAAATTAGAAACAAAGTGACACATTTGACGTGCAGTATTAGCTAAGATTGCTTCTTGTTAAATGTAAGTGGAGGTTTCACGTTGAAAAAAGGACGGCACCGTCGTTTTGAGGAAGCGAGAGCTTTGAAACGAAACCAGGAAATGGATATCGATTCAATCTTGGAAAGCCTTACAGACGACGATAAATCTGAAGTTGAAGTTGAAGTTGAAGTTGAAGATGAAGGTCATTCACCTGCATTTGAAGCTTGGGCATCAGATTTCGAAGATGAGGAAAACGGTCCCGAAGAAAAGAATAATACCTAAGACCCGGTTTCCTCTAAAATTTCATCGAGTTTCAAAATATCGTCTGACCTTAAGACTCCAATGAAGGACCCAGCAGGGTCAGTCACAGCGAGGATATCCGTGTGGGTACTTTCCATCGCTGCGATTGCGTCCCTAAGTGACCATGACGGCATAGCAGTAGGGAACTCAGTTTGGAGCAGATCGATAACTTTTGTTTGATCCCAGTCATTTCGATCAATATCAGAAATATCACTGAGACTGATAATTCCTAGATATTTCTCTTTATCTACTACTGGAACTGAAAGTTCACGTCTTCCTAAAACGTGAGAATAAACGAATTCTGATACTGAAGCATCTGGAGGAACAGTTAGAACATCTGTTGTAAGGGCTGAGGTTACGGGGAGAGTGAATCTTCTCTCAAGATGACCGAGGCGCACGCTATGTTGATGCTCGGCAACGGATGATTTACCAGCAACAAGCTGACTTACAGCTGCAGCAATCAAAGCAGGTACAACGAATGTTCCAGCGGTTGATTCTGCAACGAACATCACAGCAGAAATAGGTGCCCTGTATCCTGCTCCCAAGAAAGCAGCAAGTCCAAGTGTGGGGTAGAGGCCGGGTCTGTCAGATCCGATTAATTCGCCTGTGAATTGGCCTAAAATGACTCCTTGTGCGGCAAGTGGTATGAAGAGACCGCCGACACCACCAGCGGCTAGGGTTACAAGTGTTGCTGAGATTCTAAGTCCGAATAGCAAAGCGATTAAACCCAGGCCGTTTTCAGGGGATACAACCCATTCCATAGCTTCTATGCCTGGACCGATGGTTAATGGGGAACCGAAGGCTGCATCAGCAGAAATTGCGAGAGCGGCGAGAAGAAGTCCTCCGAGGATAACCCGGGGAACGAAGGAAGCCTTTCGTGATTGATTTTTTGACCACCTCACCAACCAAGCCATTGAGCGACCCCCTAAGCCGGCAAGAACGCCTAAGAGAAGAGCTCCGAACAAGTCACCTGTTTCAACGCCTGTGAATAAGTCAGCAAGTTTAGATGCATCAAACCACGCCATACTTTCACCTGATCCCATTTGAACACTTTTGAGGTCAATACCTATTCGATATTCAGGGTCATTTAAGAAAGGGACGACCGGTTTAGTACCCACAAGATTGATGTAAGTGACATAACTAGTAGCGGCAGCAAAAAGGGATGGTAGTAGGGCACGTCTATTTACATCATCTCGATATGGTGCTTCGAGGGCGAATAGAACACCAGTTGCTGGAGCTTTAAAAACTGCTGCAACTCCAGCGGCAGCTCCTGCTGTGAGTAGAACCTGGATATCTTCTCGTCTAAGCCAGTTTTTAAAACGTTCTGAAAGGGTGATACCTGTAGTTGCACCCGCATAAATTGATGGTCCTTCTAATCCCAGCGAACCACCTAAGCCTATGGTTGCTGCTCCCGCTAAAAGTTTGACTGGTAAGTCCCTTAAAGGGAGTCGGGGTTTTCTTTCATGAAATGCTCTTACGAATTCATCTGATGTGCCGGCTCCGGAATTTTTACCGAAAAAATGGATAATTGAAACGGCTAAAAATAGACCTACTCCAGGTGCCAAAGCTATTTGCCACAATGGGCGGCTAGAGATATTTGCTAACAGAAGATCATCTGTGAGTATTTCGAAGCCTGCTATCAGAAAAGCAACTATAAAACCAGTTGCTATAGATAAAAGGAGAACTGGACTATTTCCTGTTGGTAGTAGTTTTTTGAGTTTCTCCATTAGACCATTAATACCGTTAGTCAGCGCATGATCCTCATGTGTGGGAAGATTGACTTGAATTCTTAAAAATAAGAGGCACAATTAGTTATGCGAAAAAGTCAGCGAAAAGTTAAAGATCCGCTTCTAATTTCTTTAATAAAAGCTTTGAGCGAAGACAGGGTGACAGACGGAGCTGCCGCGAGACGTATCTACAGTAAGGATGCTTCGGTAATAGAAGGAGGTCGCGCCGGGGTCATATGTTTTCCAGAAGACACTGCGGAGGTAGTGAAGTGCGTTTCTTTAGCGAATGAATATGATCGAGAATTCGTAACACGAGGAGCGGGAACCGGCTTGGCGGGAGGCTCTGTTCCTTGTAATGACCCGATAGTAATTGTTACGACTCGGATGAAAAAGATTATTGATGTTGACATAGAAAAGAAAATTGCATGGGTTCAACCAGGAGTTGTTAATTTGGACCTTTCAAATTTTTTAAAAGGAACTGGCCTACATTTTGCCCCTGACCCTTCGAGTCAACAGGCATGCACAATAGGTGGCAATGTTGCTAATAATTCAGGTGGACCGCACTGTTTGGCATATGGGGTTACTAATTCGCATATAGCAGCCTTAGAAGTAGTACTTCCTGACTCTTCTATTGTGCAATTGGGATCCATTGAAGGGGAAGCTCGCGGCTATGACCTAAGAGGTGTCTTTGTTGGAGGCGAAGGTACTTTAGGTGTGGCAACACGAATAGCGGTTCGATTAACAGAAGATCCACCCGAAATTGCCACATTGCTTCTCGATTTCTCAAAAATTACTGATGCTGCTGAAACAGTGAGCCAAATAATTGCTAATGGGGTATTACCTGCAGCACTTGAATTAATGGATAGAAATGTTGTAGCCGCAGTCGAACCTTTTGCTAAAGCAGGCTACCCATTGGATGCTGAAGCGGTGTTGATAGCTGAAGTAGATGGATTGCCTGACGGTGTTTCTCATGAGGTTGGCATCATTACTGACATAGCGATAAATAACGGAGCTAGGGAAGTGAGGATAGCTGCTGACGAAGAAGAACGAGAACGAATATGGAAAGGCAGAAAGAGTGCTTTTGGGGCAATCGCTAAAATAAAGCCTGATTATTATCTGCACGACACTGTAATACCAAGAGGACGTCTGGCTGAAGTTATCGAAAAGGTCTACAAAATCGCAGAAACACACGACTTGGTAGTAATGAATGTTTTCCATGCAGGAGATGGAAATTTACATCCACTGTTGGTTTTTGATGCCCGAATCCCAGGAACTTTAGAGAAAGTAAAGAAGGCGGGTGAAGAAATAGTAAGAATTTCTCTGGAAGCTGGAGGGGTTCTTTCTGGTGAACATGGGATAGGGCTAGAAAAGCAAAGATTCATGTCCCAGCAATTTTCGGAACGCGACTTGGAGGCACAAGACGCCCTTCGTCGCTCATTTGATCCTGAGAATCGATCAAATCCACATAAGGTTCTTCCAACTGGTAGTTCCTGTGGGGAGTTAAATTCTTTGAATGAAATTCCAGAGGGTGTTTGGATATGAAAAGCATGGAGGAGTTCAGAGAAGAAATTGGTGACACTTCTTTTGTATCAGTTCGCGGTGGAGGAACGCGTTGGAATCTAGGAGGACCTTTAAGAGAAGGAACAATTATAGTTGAGGCACCAAAAGGCGTAATCAACTACAAACCTGAAGAAATGATTGTTCGTGTGGGTGCTGGAACAAAATTAAGCACCTTGCAGGATGACTTGAGTGAACTGAAACAGGAAGTTGCTCTTGCAGGCTTTTCTGAATCCACTGTCGGGGGAAGTCTCGCAGTAGGTTCGAGTAGTCACAGAAGGGCACGGATTGGGGCAGCGTGTGACGTTCTATTGCAAGCAGACTGTGTTGGTGCTGATGGTAAACAATTTGTAGCTGGAGGTCCAACTGTAAAGAACGTCACTGGTTATGACATTTGCAGACTTTTGGTTTCCTCTCTAGGCACGCTTGCATTAATAGGGGTGGTGACTTTACGAACTCGACCTAAACCTGAAATAGGAGTCTGGTTAAAAGGTGAACTTGATTTTGGAGAGATTGCAAACTGTTGTTACCGTCCCGCAAGCGTTTTATATGACGGATCGAAAACGTTTGTGTTTATCGAGGGTTATGAAGCGGATGTTGAAAAGGAGCGAGTCTTTTTGGAGAAAGTGGGAATGACAGTTATGGACAGAGCGCTAGAAATTCCACCTCTACAAAAAGGAGAAACGAAAAAAGATTTGAACGGTGGATTCTTGGACCTTCAAACCGGTGATGTTTACTCAAATGATGCCAATAGTAATATTGAAGTATCGGAAGAAGTGCAGAGACTTTCGAATCGAATTAAACAGAATTTTGATCCAACCGGCCGGTTGAATCCCGGCAGGAAGCCACATTGATATGGAAACGAATATGGAAACCGGTTTAAATAACGAACTACTGCTTTTAGAACCTGAGACACTTAATGCTTGCGTTTCTTGTGGTTTATGTCTGCCACATTGTCCGACATACCGCGTAACTGGAGATGAGCGCATGTCTCCAAGAGGAAGAATTGCATTAATGCGTTCAGTTGACACGAAAGAATTCAATCCGACTCCTGAATGGATTCATTCCATGGATACTTGCGTTCAGTGTCGAGGATGCGAAACTGCGTGTCCATCGGCAGTTCCTTTTGGAGAGTTGATTAGTGACACAAAAAAAGCACTTGCAAGTGTTAGAAAATTGCCATTAACAATTCGAATTGGACTTTTAATTCTTAATAAACCTCGGCTACTCACAGGAGTAACTTTCTTAATTGGGGTGTTACAAAAATTGGGCTTTATGCGAAATTCTTCTTACATCCCTTCAGGGGTACCACTTTTGAAACGTCAATTTAAAACTACTTACTCTTCGCAGGACCCTGTTCTGTTTACCGGTTGCGTTATGGAATCTTGGACTCCATGGGTTCACACCGCAGCATTGAAAACACTCGCTTTTTTTGGTGTAAATGTTGCTACATCTGGTAAAAACGTTGGTTGTTGTGGAGCCTTGCACGAGCATTCAGGTCTAAGGTCAGTTTCAATAAAAATGGCTGAGAATGTAATGAATGAAATGCCTACTACCGGGCCGGTACTGGTTAATTCGGCTGGTTGTGGGGCAATGCTTAAAGAGTATGGAAAATTGATGGGGACGGAGAAAGCAAAGCAATTTTCGGAACGCGTGTTTGATGTACACGAATGGATTGCAAAGAATTGTAAACTGCCTAACAGAATTGAAAAAAAAGAACGTCTCGTGGTTCAAGACCCTTGCCACTTGAGACACGCTCAAAACTCTCATCAGTACGTTCGGGAGGTTCTGAGTCCTTTTGTCGAAATAGTTGAATTGCCGGATGAGGGACTCTGTTGCGGTGCTGGTGGAGCATTTTCTGTTTCACAAAAAGAACTATCTACTGAAATTCGTAAACTTAAAAGAACGGCTTTTGCAGAAGTGAACACTGAAGGGGAAAAATTTCGAGTGGTTAGTGCTAATCCAGGCTGTGTCACCCACCTACAGTCAGAAGGTTTTGAAATCAAACATCCCCTTGAAGTAGTTGCTGAGTATGTAAATGAGATAAGTGAAACTGACGAAATGAGCAAATTTGAATGAGTAGTGAAATAGAAGAAATAAGATCACAAATTGAAGGCTTAGTTGAAAAAATATCAGATCTTGCAATGCAAGACTTAAGAGAAACAATTGACGCAGGTAAACAGAAGTCTTCTTCAAAAGAAAAAGAACTGATCCGTGTAAGACGCTCCTTGGAAAAAGCCTCCCATCTTCTTTTGGGTTTAAGTGACTGACTTAGGCATTTACTACTGGTAGAAGAACACGACCGTTTCTGTTCACTTGTAAAATTCTCTCAGAATTTGGAGTTCCATAAAGAGTGTTGCGCTGCACAAGCTTTCTCCCTAAGGGCGCTACGAGGTCCTCAAAGTCAGACTTTTTGACCATCTGACCGTGTTGAGCACCAGCAGCCCTGGAGATATTTTCATCAATTAGTGTTCCCCCCAAGTCATTAACACCTGCTTGAAGTAATTGGAGAACCCCTTCGAAACCTATTTTGACCCAAGAAGCTTGAATGTTTGGAATTAGTTTGTTGTAAGCAATTCTTGCAACAGCATGCAACAAAAGCGTTTCGCGAAAAGTAGGTCCACGTCTTGATTTTTGCTGAAGGTAAATTGGTGATGCCATATGTACAAATGGCAAGCCAACAAATTCTGTAAAACCGCCAGTTTCTTTCTGTAGATCTCTACAAAGAAGTAAGTGTTTAACCCAGTGTCGAGGTTGTTCGATTGATCCAAACATCATCGTGATATTAGATCGAAGACCGATTTTATGAGCGGTGCGATGAACTTCTAACCATTCTTCCGTATTAATTTTGTCAGGGCATAGCTCTTTACGAATCTCATCATCAAGGATTTCTGCAGCAGTTCCAGGCAGCGAAGCAAGGCCAGCTTCCATTAGACGCTTTAAGTAGGATTCGAGAGGTTCGTCTAAGCGTCGAGCGCCTTCAAGAACCTCAAGAGCTGTAAAACCATGAATATGTATGTCTGGAACAGCATCGCTAACTGCTTTTGCAACTTCTATATAATAGTTGCCGTCAAAATCAGGATGGATACCGCCTTGGAGACATACTTCGGTGGCCCCGGCGCGGGCGGCTTCCGCAACTCTTGAAGCAATTTCATCCATTTCGAGCAAATAAGGTGCACCTCGAAGATTGAGTGATAACGGCCCTTTTGAAAAGCCACAGAAGCGACACTTGAAAGTGCAGACATTTGTATAATTGATGTTTCTGTTTGCAACCCAAGTCACTTCATTCCCAACTGTTTCCTCACGGAGGTAGTCGGCTAGGCCGGCAACTGCAGAAACTTCTGAGCCTCTCGCTGAAAGAAGAAGCTCGAGCATCTCTGCATCCGCTTCTTGCCCGGATTTGATACCTTCTATCACATCACTGATTGGGCCGCTGGGCTGTCTGGTAAGAGTTACAAGATTTGGAAGAGAACCTGGGGAACCAGAAAACCAAATATCTTCAGGTGATTCCTCTGTTTTGGTGTCGAATGATTCTCCTTCTTCTAGTTCCTTATCTGGAGCAAGAGGATCAGAACGTGCATAACCAGATGAATCGCTCAATTCCATTACCGGGAAAGAAACATCACTGCTAACCCATTTTTTTAAGTTAGAAGCGAATTCTGGATAAATTGTTAAGCGCGGAACGAGTTCAAAACCTTCCGATTCGGTTACTTGTTTTAGTTTTTCCAAATCTGGCCACGGTCGCTCTGGATTCACATGGTCTTTTGTGACAGGTGAGACACCACCCCAGTCGTCGATACCTACGGCAAGCAGTTTCCTAAAATCGTCAGAAAGATTAGGTGGAGCTTGGATATGAATTTCTTTGGGAAGAATGATCCGCGCCAATGCAATTGTTTCCAAAAAGTCACTCTCTGGACAGGGAGGGTGTTTATGCATAGCAGTGCCTACTTTTGGAAGAAAATTTTGAACTATCACTTCTTGTATATTCCCGAACGTTTTTTGGATTTCAGCGATAACTTTCAAACTTTCTATTCTTGAACTTTTACTTTCTCCCATACCGACAAGGATTCCAGTCGTAAAAGGGATTTCTAATTCACCCGCACTTTTGAGAGTGGCGATGCGTCTTTCAGGTATCTTGTCGGGAGAGTTGCGGTGGCAAGCTAGGTCAGTTTCGATACTTTCTAGCATCATGCCCTGAGAGGCAGAAACAGCTTTCAGAGCGAGCAGTTCTTCTCTATGGAGGGCTCCCGCATTAGCGTGAGGCAAAAGCCCTGTTTCTTCCAGTACAAGTTTTGACATCGCGACCAGATAGTCGATAGTGGAAGAGTATCCTCGCAACGAGAGCCAGTCTTTCGCGTAGGGGTAACGTAATTCTGGTCGCTCTCCAAGTGTAAAAAGAGCCTCATGGCAGCCTGCCTGTTTGCCTGCTTTTGCTATATTCAAGACTTCTTCTGGTTCCATATAAGGGGCTTCGAGGCGGGCAGGTGGTTCAGCAAAAGTGCAGTACCCACATCGATCTTGACAAAGCTTTGTTAGAGGGATGAAAACTTTAGGACTGTAAGTGACTGTATTGCGGTAATTTTCTTTCCTGATTGAGTGAGCTAATTCAAAGAGAGTTTCGGTAGGCAGGTTTCTAATCTCATTAGTTTTCATTAGAGACTCCGATGCTCATTTTCTGTTTGGTAAATTTATCAAGATTACGAATTTCATTTGCGCTCACATCTGTTTCACAAGTGTTGCATTTAACAGAATGAGTGAGTGGGGATCCACAATTTTCGTGTATCAACCTGACAGAGGGTTCTTTCGTGGAACACCATTGGTCACCCCACTGCATGAGAGCAATAAGTGAAGGGGACAGTGCACGTCCTTTATCTGTCAACCTGTATTCGTAGCGGTCAGGTTTTTCTTGATACAAGAAGCGTTCAATTACTTCATTTTCAACTAGATGTTGAAGTCTTTTGCTGAGCAGGTTTCTAGCTACTCCGAGGTCTCGTTGAATTGTTTCAAAGCGTTTAATTCCTCTAAAAATATTTCTCAGTATGAGGAGTGTCCATCGATCACCAACGGTTTTTAGAGTCGCTTCGATCGAGCAGTTTGTATCTTGCATTCCACTAAAGTAACACTAAGTTTCATAATTAAACTGACTGAGGGTTTAATTTCTTAGGTGTGCAACTTTTTGACTCAGGGTTTCCAAAAGGTCATTAAATGATTCAATAAATGAAGCGACTCCTTGTTCTTCCAATAGTTGTGCAACTTCAAGGAGGTCGACGCCTTCTTTTTCAATTTTTTCCAGCAAGGAAGGATCGTGGAGATCAGAATCTATCGTTCGCGCGACTTTTCCATGGTCGATGAAAGCTTCGAGAGTTGAATCAGGAATAGTGTTGACTGTTTCAGGTCCTATTAGTTCATCAACATATAGAGTGTCTGGAAACTCTGGATTTTTAGTTGATGTCGATGCCCACAGAGGTCTTTGTGGGCGCGCTCCTCGTTTTTCCAGAGAGTTCCATCTCGGACCGCTGAAACTACTCTTGAAGATTTTATATGCGGCTCTACCTTGGGCAATGGCTGCTTTTCCTTGAAGGGCAAGAGCATTATCTGAGCCGATAGTTTGCAGTCTTTTATCAACTTCTGTGTCAGTGCGACTTATAAAGAAAGATGCGACCGAAGAAATATTTGATAAGTCACCTTCACAGGATTCAAGGCCAGATAAGTAAGCTTCAATAACTTCCTCATACCTGTCGAGAGAGAAAATAAGAGTAACATTTATGCTCTTGCCATCAGAAATAAGTTGTTTTATTGCCGGAATACCAGCAGTAGTAGCAGGGATTTTCACATATAGGTTTGGTCTATTTATAAGGAAATGGAGATGGCGCGCAGCAGAGATTGTTTCTGGAGTGTCGTGTGCCAAGGAGGGGTCAACTTCAAGTGAAACGAAACCATCTAATCCGTCCGACTCGTCGTAAAGAGGGCGGAGCAAGTCAAGGGCACCGTTAATGTCATCTACAACAAGTTCCCAGTAACTCTCTTCAACTGACTTGCCAGAGGATATCAATTCGGTTAGTTGTGAATCGTAGTCGGTAGTGTCGGTCATTGCTTTTTGGAAGATTGTTGGATTTGAGGTAATTCCACGCACCCCATCATTAATCCAATTTTCCAGTTCACCGCTCACGATCCAAGATCTACGCAGGTTATCAAGCCACGGACTTTGGTTTTCTGACGAAAAGAGTTCGAGGAGTCTTGTCATTTTTTATCTCCATTTTTAAGCAAGCTGTTTGCAGCTTCCAGAAGGGTCTTGGTGGAAATGCCGAATTCAGTAAGAGCAATATCACCCGGAGCGGAAGTTCCGAACGTGTCGATGCCAATCGTCATCTCTGCCCACTTGTTCCAGCCGAATGTTGAACCTGCTTCGATCGAAATTGATGGAACAGTTGGACTGATAATACTTTGTTGATATTCGACTGTTTGACGTTCGAATCGTTCCATGCAGGGCATCGATACAACACACACACCAAAACTGAGCTCTTGCTCGATTTCCTCCGCAGCTTTACAGGCAACAGCAACTTCACTTCCAGTTGCAATGATGGTAAGGGCGTTTTCTGTCGTTGATTCTCGAATTATGTATGCACCTTTCGAGACGCTATCTGTGTTCTTGGCATCTGTAATCACAGGAGTATCTTGACGGGTTAGAAGCATTGCGCTGGGTCCAGAGTGAGTAACGGCAATCTCCCATGCGGATGAAGTTTCGTTTGCATCAGCTGGTCTGAAAACGTCAAGATTGGGTATTGCACGTAATGAGGCGGCGTGTTCAATGGGTTGGTGTGTCGGGCCGTCTTCTCCAACAGCAACAGAATCGTGACTCCAAACGAAGACACCTTTAGCATTACTCAGCGCGGCTAATCTGACAGCACCTCTCATGTAGTCGCTGAAGACAAGGAAAGTTCCTGTCACCGGGAATAAGACTCCGTGAAGAGCAATGCCATTACTTATAGCGCCCATAGCATGCTCTCTTACACCAAAAAATATTTGTCTACCTTCTGGCTCTTCATGTGATTGAATTCCATAGTTTGAGATTGAAGTGCCTGTATTGCCAGTTAGATCGGCACCACCTCCAATAAGCCCGGGCATGAATTCCATTAATGATTGGATACATTCATTACTCGCTTTTCGAGTAGCAACGTCTTCTCCCAGTTCCCAAGTTGGAAGCGATTCTTGCCAGTCTGGGGTAAGGCCAGAACCTGAAAGAGTAGCCCAAAGCTCACTTCTTTCGCCGAAAGTCGAGGACAGTTCCTCCCAGTTTTTGCGAATCTCTTCGCTTCGGCTGCCAGCGGTTCGGTAGTAATCTAAGACATCGTCTGGTATCCAAAAAGTTTCATTTTCTGGTATTTCTAAAATTCTTTTTGTTTCTTTTATTTCGTCATCTTTTAGAGAGTAACCGTGCACAGCGGCAGTATTTGTGTGCGGTGAAGGTTCGCCGATAAGTGTTTTTAAAATTACAATTGATGGCTTTTGTTCTTCGTTTTTGGCCTCAAGTAGAGCGGATTCAATTGAATCAAGATTATTACTTTCATCACCTAGTTCAATTACGTTCCATCCGTAGGACCTAAAGCGTAAAGAAACGTCATCAGAAAGTGCTAAATCAGTTTTCCCATCAATCGTTATTTGGTTGTCGTCGTAGATAACAGTCAGACGGTTTAACTGAAGATGTCCCGCCAAGGAAGCTGCTTCATGGCTGATTCCTTCAGATAAGTCTCCATCTCCGCACACAACCCATATGTTGTGGTCACAGATTTCATGTCCGAGACGTGCTCTGAGGTTTCGTTCAGCTATCGCCATTCCTACTCCATTAGCGAAACCTTGTCCCAGGGGTCCCGTGGTGACTTCAACACCTGCAGTATGGCCACGTTCAGGGTGTCCGGGTGTGCGGGAGCCTAATTGTCTGAATTGTTTCAGATCTTCCAATGAGAGTTCATATCCGGTTAAATGAAGCATTGAATATAACAAAATAGATGCATGACCTGCTGAGAGGATAAACCGGTCTCTATTGGGCCAAAGTGGCTCTTTCGCATCATAGGTCATGATTCGAGTCCAAAGAATGTGAGAAAGAGGTGCAAGAGCCATTGCTGTTCCTTGATGTCCAGATTTTGCAGCATGAGGAGCGTCCATTGCAAGGGCTTTAATTACTGCAATTGAGCGGTGATCGATTTCGCTAAAGGGCATTTTTCTATTCTTCAAAGTCGGCAGCTAGCATGTATGACTTACCGTATACGCCGCGGTGCATTCAGTAGGGTATTTTCTTAAAGTCTCAGTAAATAATTTAACAGTTACCGCAAATCGACTCTCATAACACACGACGGCATCTGGGAGGAATACCATGAATTTTATGCTTAAGAAGATGCTGGTTCCTTTAGTTCTTTTCATTCTTTCTGCACTTTCGTGGTTTAATTCGGCATCACTGGACGGTCAAAGTGGAAAAGAATTAATGCCTGCAGTTTCTGACAGTGGAAATTCGCTAGTAACTCCTTTGTTGTCAGCTCGGAGGGTGCCAGTTTTTCTCCAAGCCCCTATCGCTGATAGAGAGCTTAAAAATGAAGTCGAAAATCTTGTAGCTGAACTTCCTGGACTGTCTTGTATCAATTTACTTGAAGACGGAAGAGTAATTTTTGAACAGCTTTCTAAAGAACCTGTAATTCCAGCTAGCACTCAGAAATTATTAACAGCAGTTGCTCTTTTGGAGACTTTCGGGCCTGAGTATAAGTTTTCTACCAAAATAATTTCTGAAACACAGCCAGTAAATGGAACCTTGAAAGGCGATTTATGGATAATTGGGGGAGGGGACCCCCTTTTGATGACTGCTAATTATGCAGAGCGGTATAAAGATGCATTTCCTTATACGAATATTGAAAACTTTGTCCTAGAGCTTGTTTCCTCAGGCATAAATCTCATCGAAGGATCAATTATTGGTGATGAGAGTCTTTTTGACGATATGAGATTTGTTGCTACTTGGCCAGAAAGATTTCGATATACGGACCAAATGCAATCTGGACCAATAAGTGCCCTTTCTTTAAATGCGGGTTTCATTCGTTGGGATCCTGTAAAAGAGTCGAATGGTTTTAACACTCCGACGGACAAACCAGCAGAATACACAGCAAGCGTGTTGAAGGAAATTCTAGAAGAGAATGAAATTACAGTAATTGGTGACACTTCGACTGGTGAAGCTCCGGAGACTGCCTTTTTTGAAATAGCTTCGATCGAGTCTCCTTCAATGAAAGAGATTATTTCTAAAATGCTCTTGGGAAGTGATAACACTACAGCCGAAATATTACTCAAGGGTCTCGCAGCTAACGTTGAGAAACCTGGAACATCTAGTGGGGGCGCCACTGTTGTAGCTGAGTCATTAGAGCTTTTAGGGTACGATATGGAAAGGGTTGAGGTTCTGGATGCTTCTGGTCTTGATTACGGAAATCGAGTCACTTGTAAGCTTTTAACGGAATTGTTAGACAGTGGTTCACACTCGATTCAATTGAAACAAAGTTTGCCTGTGGCTGGTAGGAGTGGCACTTTAAGGAAAAGACTATTGGATACGCCAGCGGAGGGTCTTGTAAGAGGGAAAACAGGTTCTTTGAATGGTGTTATTAGTCTTGCCGGCAGTGTCGATACTATTTTTGATAGAAGTTTAAGTTTTGCTTTCATAACTAACTTTGATGGGGACAAAGGTCGTATTAAATATATACATGATCAAATTTTGCTAGAAATGATCAAGTACCCGCAAGGTCCTTCAATAGATTTATTAAAACCGGTTGCTCTTAATGACTGAAAGAAGCATTCCGATGTTTCCGCTTAGTCTTGTCCTTTTCCCAGGGCAGATTTTACCTTTACATATTTTCGAAGACCGTTACCGAACGATGGTTGAGGAAATAATAGATGATGATAGAAAGTTCGGCGTCGTTTTGATTGAACGAGGAAGTGAAGTTGGGGGAGGTGACACTCGTAAGAGCATAGGAACTCTGGCAGAAATAATTGATTCTGAAAAATCAAACGATGGGAGATGGTTGCTGATAACTAAGGGCACGAAACGAATTAAGACTTCTAGATGGCTTGAAGATTCTCCTTATCCAAGAGCAGAAGTTTCATTTTTCGCTGAAGAAGAGTTTATTTCGTACGATGCACAGGAATGGATTAAAATCGTGACTCACATGAGAAGAGTGTTGGCTATTCTCGCTGAGTTGGGAGATGACGTTGCGCCAATATCTATCAATATCTCGGAGGACCCGCTGTTGGGTTCTTTTCAGATCAGCTCCATTCTTCCAATTACACCATTTGATTCTCAGAAATTATTAGAGGTTGCTTCAGTTAGTGAACGGTGTGCTCTGTTAAAAAGATTCCTTGTAAATATTGAAGAAACTGCTAATTCGCGCCTTCTCGAATAAGAGGGTCTGCGGCTCTTCACAAGATAGCGTTGTTGTATGAGTTCAAAAGGAAAATTGGAGAACATGTTGGATGTGCTCCGTAACTACATTCGCCAAGAAACCGTAGAACCGGTCAAATCTCTCTTTAGTTCCTTTCTTTTTCTTTTCGTAGGTTCTTTGTTCATTTCTCTTGGATGTATTTTTATTTCAATTGGCTTAGTAGGTTTTCTTCGAAGATTCGACGGATTGCATTCTTGGTTCTCATGGGTTCCCTATTTGTCTGCTTCATTATCTCTATTGGCTATGACTTTTTTTGTTGTCAGAATTCTTATCAATAAGAAAGGTAGAGATGCCTAGTAAAAGAATTTCTGAAGCAGATCTTGAAGAAGCTTTTGAGGATTTTATTGGAGAGTCTCTTCCTGGCGAGGCTAATACCTCATCTTTATTGATCATCGGAGTGACGGCATTAGCAGCTGCCGTGATTTTTGGTGTTTTTACTTCTGGAAAACGTGCAGGCAAACTCCTTTCGACTGTTGTTGAAATTAAGAGGTCATAGAATGTCATTTCGTAAAATCCTTCTTCGGGTTACTTTCCGATTTTTAAAGCGAAGAAACAAATTATTTGCTCCCATAGTTTTTTTCGGCTGGGCTGCTTCTTTTATACGTTGGCTTTCTAAGAGAGCAAAAAAATCAAATCACTTAATTGAAGATCTTGGAGTAGGGGAGAATATTTCGATATCTCATTTGAAACAACACAAAGTTTCGGAAGACAATGAGTAAGACATATCAGATTGGAGATCAAGTCTTATTGATAGATACGAAAAGACGGCAATATCTAGTAACTCTCAAAGAAGGGGGTGAATTTCACACTCATTCTGGTGTCATTTTTCACGAGAAATTGATAAATGCCCCAGAAGGAACGTCGGTATCATCAAGTTCAAATTCTATTTACATGTCGTTCAGACCTTCTATGTCTGAATATATAAAAAAGATGCCGAGAGGTGCGCAGGTCATATATCCGAAAGATATAGGAGCGATAATGATGATCGCTGATATCTATCCGGGGGCAAAAGTCTTTGAGACAGGGGTAGGTTCGGGCGCCTTGTCGATGGCGTTACTACGAAGTGGGGCAAATGTGTTCGGATACGAAATTAGAGAAGATTTTGCTAATAGGGCCCAAGAGAACGTAAGAGTCATGCTTGGAGAGGACGCTCTAGAAAGGTACACCGTTAAACTCAGAGATTCTTATGAGGAGATTGAAGAGCAAGATTTTGATCGTGCTATTATCGATCTGCCAGAACCGTGGTTAGTCGTACCACATTTAAAAGAAGCTCTTTTAAGCGGGGGGATTATTGTCGCTTATACTCCTTCCATAAAACAAGCAATAAAGTTTCGAGAAGCGATTGCAAAGAACGGATTTTCATTCGCGGAAACTATTGAGGTTTTACATCGTGGATGGCATATTGACGGAGAAGCTGTTAGACCAGATCATCGTATGGTCGCTCATACAGGTTTTATAAGTTCAGGGCGATTACTTAACAAGTGAAAATAACTTCGACAATTTGCTCTAAATTGATTCTTTTAGTACTTGTTTCGTGTACCTCCTCTGAGACAGAAATAATAACCGAATCATTAGTCGAGAATGATGAGGAATATTCTCAAGCGGGTGGTGAAGTATCAGATTTAGGGGAGAAAGCTTCTGTATTTCAGATCAAGGGTCTTGGTTGCAACTCTTTGCAATATGGAACAGGCTTTTTCGTTGAGAAAAATATTGTTGTGACAAATGCTCACGTCGTTGCTGGAGTGAATTCCCCGAAAATTATTCATAACGGTGATGAATACGATCTTGCTTTTATTTCATTTGATCCAAATAGTGATTTAGCAATCTTAAGAAGTGAAAACTTTTCAAGTAAGCCTTTGCAACTAGATGAAGCGAAAGAAGGAGAATTTGGAACAGTACTGGCGTTTGTTAAAGATGGAAATAAAGTTATTACTGAAGTCAAAATTCAAGAAAAGATAATAGCGGTCGGTAAAAATATTTTTGGTAAACCGGGAGAATCCCGAGAAGCATTATCACTAGAAGCAAGAATTGAATCAGGTTTCTCCGGAGCTCCTGTTCTTAATGAAGACTCTGCTGTAGTTGGGGTAGTGTTTTCACGTTCCAGAGGGGGAGGTTCGACTGCTTATGCCGTTCAGTCTTCAGAAGTTAAAAAAATCTTACAAGAAGAACCTGATTTGAGCAGTTCCACTAATTGCATTCCCTGATTCAACTAGTCAGCTTCTAAAAAGATACATTCCCCAGGGCACTCTTCAGCGGATTCGATGCATGCTTCAACTTGATCATCTGAAACATTCGCAAGACCTTCAGGTCCCGCACCAAAAACCTTTTCCCCTTCTTTCACATAAGCGAGTCCATCGTCAAGAAGCACGAAAACGTCTGGTGCTATTTCCTCGCACAACCCATCTCCTGTGCAGAGATCTTGGTCAATCCAAACTTTCATTTATAATTCCTCCTGGGTGAAGTAAAGATTTATCTGTGTAATTTTTCCTATGTAAATAGTAACAATTCCGAACCCAATTTTGCTGAATGATATGCATAAATTTTAAAATGTATTAACGTGAATTACTTCACAGTAAGAAATGAAATTGGAGTTCAAATGACAGATCCAAAAGATGTTTCAGATCAATCATTTAACCTTGACGACGAAAACTTTTCGCAGAGTTTCTTAAAGGAAAATAAAGAGTTACTTGAAGAAGTGAAAGAGTTACGTAAGCACAGATTAGACAATGCTCAAAAAATTAATGAACTTAGAAAACAAAATCGTGAAATTCTCTCCTCTTTAGATCAGGAAAAAACGCGAAATGGCAAACTAGCCGACACTCTTGAGTCGGTTCGAGAACAAGTTGTGAGCCTACGAGATGAAATAGAAAATCTTTCAAAACCACCTTCTGCGTATGGCACAATAGTGAAGATAAATGCTGATGGAACCACTGACGTTACTTCTTCTGGGAGAAAAATGAGACTAAATGTTCTCCCCTCCATACTCGAAAGCTTGAAAATCGGTGATGAGGTAATTCTTAATGAATCAATGGTTGTGGTCGATTCACGTGAACCAGAAATCAGTGGTGAAATAGTCAGAGTGAAGGAAATCCTAGACGCTGGTAAGAGAGCCGTGATCGTGGGAAGAACTGACGAAGAACGTGTAGTAGAGATGGCTAAGGGTCTTCATGAGTCAGGATTGAGAAGTGGTGACTCTGTCCGAGTGGATGAAAGGTCCGGGATTCTTTTAGAGCGCTTACCGCGACCTGAAGTTGAAGATCTGGTTTTGGAGCAGATACCAAACGAAACATATGAAGATGTAGGAGGCTTAGATCGTGAAATCGAGATGATCGTAGATGCTGTGGAACTTCCTTTCATGCATAAAGAACTTTTTGCTTTATATGAATTGCCGGCACCAAAAGGAATTTTGTTATATGGCCCACCTGGATGTGGTAAAACTTTGATTGCGAAAGCAGTCGCAAATTCACTTGCTTTAAAAGTTGCAGAAGTGACGGGCGATCACGCAGCTCGCAGTTATTTTTTGAATATCAAAGGTCCAGAGCTTCTTAATAAATACGTAGGTGAAACAGAACGACAAATAAGGCTCGTTTTTCAGAGAGCGCGAGAAAAATCTGAACAAGGATGGCCTGTGATTGTTTTTTTCGATGAGATGGAATCCCTTTTTAGAACTCGTGGAACTGGTATTAGCTCTGATATGGAATCAACGATTGTTCCACAGCTTTTAGCAGAGATCGATGGAGTGGAAACACTACAAAACGTCATTGTGATTGGAGCATCTAACCGTGAAGACCTTATAGATCCTGCAATTCTCAGGCCTGGACGACTAGACGTGAAGATTAAAATTAAAAGGCCAGATGAAATTGCTGCCGCTCAGATTTTTAGTCGGTATCTGACAACTGACCTACCCGTAGACACTGATCTTATCGAATCGCTCGGGGGCGGGGATCAAGACAAAGCACTTAAAGCCATGACAGACGAAGCAGTCACCGCGATGTACAGCACTGAAGAAGTCAATCAGTTTCTTGAAGTCACTTACCAGAATGGTGAAAAAGAAGTTTTGTATTTTAAAGATTTTGCATCTGGAGCGATGATTGAAAACATAGTCAGAAGAGCAAAAAAACTAGCCATAAAAAGAGACCTTGCCAAAGGCACAAAAGGTTTACAGGTCGAAGACCTTCTTACCGCTGTAAGGCAAGAGTTTAGAGAGCATGAAGATCTTCCTAACACTACGAACCCCGACGACTGGGCTAAAATTTCTGGAAAGAAAGGCGAACGAATTGTATATGTTCGGACTTTAGCTCCGGATGCTCCGGAGGACAGCGGAGGCCGCTCTATTGAAACTGTCACGACTGGCCAGTATCTGTAAAGGCACGTTCTTTTACCTTTAGGCAGATTTCTTATTTTCTTGGGTTAAGGTCCGATTGTGGCACTCCGAAGAATTTATGGAACTGAAACCGAATATGGGATAATCCATCGTGGTGTGAAGGATTCGAACCCTATAAGCGCATCGTCTTTCTTGATTAACGCTTATCTAAGTAAGACATCCGGTCCGGGTGTTGGCCCGTATTCACCCACTGTTGGTTGGGATTTTATAGACGAAAGTCCTGATATTGATATACGCGGATTTGCCCCCATTGGTTCATTGCCACCTGAAATAGAACCAAACCTAGTAAACGCTGTTTTGATTAACGGTTCGCGATATTACGTTGACCATGCACATCCTGAGCTCAGCACTCCTGAATGTTTGGATCCACTTTCTTTACTCAAATGGGACAGAGCAGGTGACGAAATACTTATCAACTCTATGTCAGCTGCCAATGAGGCACTTCCCGAAGGGGAAGAAATCATAATCTATAAGAACAATTCTGACGGAAAGGGTAATAGTTATGGTTGTCATGAAAATTACCTTGTGAGCAGGGAAACTCCATTCGGGCGCATAGTGCAACATGCAACTACGCATTTTATAAGTAGACAAATTTTTACTGGGGCTGGAAAAGTAGGAACTGAGGTTACCGGTGAAAAAAGAATGGAAGTACCTTTCCAATTGACTCAAAGGGCAGATTTTTTTGAAGAAGAAGTCGGCTTAGAAACAACTCTAAAGAGACCAATAATTAACACAAGAGATGAGCCGCATGCTGATCCTCTTAAATACCGACGCCTTCATGTAATTGTTGGAGATGCAAATCTTTGTGAGGTTTCCACCTTTTTGAAGTTAGGAACAACAGGAATTGTAATGGCAATGATTGAAGATGATTTTTTAGATAATCGCTTAAAAATAGCGGATCCTGTTCATGCACTTAGGGAAGTTTCACGTGATATGTCACTAGAAGCACCTATTCGTTTAGAAGATGGAAAAACGGCAACAGCTCTATCTTTGCAATGGGAGTTGTTCGAGCGGTCCGACAAATACATAAGTGAATTTGGATATGAAAATGTCGGTGGCGAGAGCGTGCTGAAAGTCATGGATTATTGGGAAAAAGTCTTATCGGCTTTAGGTTCAAATCCTGATGAATTATTCGGTTTTTTAGACTGGGTAACAAAGAAGAAAATTATTGATTCGTATGCGGATAGACACAACTTAGAAGTCGAAGATTACAAGTTGTCTGCCCTTGATTTGCAATATCACGATCTCCGTCCAGAAATGTCACTTTTTTCCCGTATTTCATCAGAGAAAATTATCTCTCGTGAAGAAATTGCTTTAGCTGTAGAAAATCCTCCAGATGAAACCAGAGCCTTTTTCCGAGGTAGGTGCTTACAGAAATGGCCAGAAAATGTGGTGATTGCTAACTGGGATTCGATGGTTTTCGACACCGGAGACCAAAATCTTCACCGAGTGCCGATGATGGAACCTTTAAAAGGAACAGCGCAACATGTGGGAGATCTGATTGATAACTGTGAAACGGTAATAGAGTTAATTGAAAGTATTTCAGAAACGGTCTAAAAATTGAGGTCTATAAAAATGGCTGAGAGAGAACAGAAAAAACGTAAAACATCTGAAAGTGATAAAAGCAGTACGGAGTCAAACGAACTTGCTTCTAGTCGTAATGAAGAACTTTCATCAGAGTTGGATGAGCTTCTTGACGAGATCGATGAAGTATTAGAGACAAATGCAGAAGAATTTGTTAAGAACTATGTCCAAAAAGGCGGAGAGTAGGCGAGCGGTTTTGCCTTGTAGAGTTTCATTGTGACACTTCCAATTTTTACCCCACCAGAAGATCCCGGACCTAGTTTCTTTAGTCTGTTGCAAAAAGTTGGGATTATCGAAAAGATCTCTGAAAAAATAGGAAACAACGCTTCAGTCACACACGGCACAACAATTGTTGCTATTCGTTATAAGGGCGGTGTTCTTATGGCAGGAGATCGAAGAGCGACGAGCGGGCATTTAATTAGTCATCGGACCATGGAGAAAGTTTTCCCTGCAGATGCTTTTTCAGGTGTTGGAATATCGGGTGCTGCAGGGCCCGCAATGGAAATGGTGAGGTTATTCCAATTGCAACTTGAGCATTATGAAAAAGTTGAAGGTTCACCATTGAGCCTTGAGGGAAAAGCTAATCAGTTGAGCCTCATGCTTAAGGGAAACTTCCCTGCGGCAATGCAGGGTTTAGGAGTTATACCAATTTTCGCAGGCTATGAAGAGAAAACAGACGAAGGAAGATTATTTCAATTTGATATAACCGGTGGACGCTATGAGGAAAAAGATTTCGTAGCTACCGGATCTGGAAGCCTTCATGCTTCAACAGTGGTAAAACTACGGCATTCATCTTCAGTGGAACTGAGTGAAGCAATTGACATTGCTTTAGAAGCACTTTTGGAAGCCTCAGAAGAAGATAGTGCTACTGGTGGGCCTGATCTTCTAAGAGGGATTTTTCCTGTAGTAGCGAAAATCGACTCAAACGGATTTGAACGTATATCTGACGTCGAACTAGAGGGTCGCACTGAAACGATTGTTCAGAAGATTTTACAAAGAGGAAACTCGTAGCTATGACTATGCCAATGTATGTTTCACCAGAGCAACTTATGAAAGACCGGGCTGACTACGCACGGAAAGGAATCTCGCGAGGAAGAGCTGCAGTCGCATGCACATACTCAGAGGGAGTTTTACTGTGTGCAGAAAACCCTTCAAAAACTCTGAGAAAAGCTGGCGAGATATATGACAAAATCGGGTTTATGGGAGTCGGAAAGTACAGTGAATTCGACCAATTGCGAATAGCAGGAATACGACACGCTGACTTAAAAGGCTATTCCTTCAGTCGTGATGATGTGGATGCACGTTGGTTAGCCAACCAATACGCGCAGATTTTAGGCCAGTATTTCACTCATGAAATGAAACCATTAGAGGTTGAAATGATTGTTGCAGAAATAGGTGATTCAGCGGAAGAAGATCAACTCTTCCATTTACTTTATGACGGCACCGTTATGGACACTTCTTCTTTCGTGGTTATCGGCGGAGAAGCTGAACTTATAAAGGATCGAGTCCAGGAGAATTGGAAATCAGGTTCTTCGTTGAAAGAGAGTATTAAATTGACCACTAAGGCATTATCTGGGCCTGATAAAAGTTTTTCCTCGGATGAATTGGAAGTAGCTCTTCTTTCGCGCGGGAACGGCAGAAGAGCCTTTTCTCGTATAGAAGGTGAAGAGTTAAACGAGCTTCTTGCCTGAAGCTCGCGTACTCTCCAAGACAAATGCAGAGACGAATATACGGAATCGAAAGTGAGTACGGAGTCACTTGCACAGTTGATGGACAAAGAAGATTAAGTCCAGATGAAGTTGCTAGATACTTATTTAGAAGAGTTGTTTCTTGGGGTAGAAGTTCAAACGTTTTTCTGCAGAACGGAGCGCGTCTTTATTTGGACGTTGGTTCCCACCCTGAATATGCTACGCCGGAATGTGATTCTGTTCGATCTGTAATTGCCTATGAAAAAGCTGGCGAAAGAATATTAGAACAACTTTCTAAGAGTGCAGAAAATCGCTTAAATGAAGAAGGTATTGAGGGAAAGGTATACCTTTTTAAAAACAATACTGATTCTGCCGGTAATTCCTATGGGTGTCACGAGAACTATTTAACAAATAGGCGCGATGAGTCACTTCAATATGACGAAGTTCTAATTCCGTTCCTTGTAAGTAGACAGATATATGCAGGTGCAGGAAAAATTTTACAAAGTGGAAATGGGGCTATTTATTGCATAAGTCAACGGGCGGAACATATATGGGAAGGAGTTTCAAGCGCGACTACAAGATCTCGACCGATTATTAATTCTCGAGATGAACCTCACGCCGACGCCGAAAGATTTAAACGTCTACACGTAATAGTGGGAGATTCTAATATGAGTGAGTACGCCTCTTTTTTAAAAGTTGGGGCATGTGGATTACTCTTACGAATGTTGGAAGAACCTAACATAATTTTCCGCGATATGACTTTAGAGAATCCGATAAGAGCGATCCGGGAAATTAGTCATGACCTTACCTGTAGACGGAAAGTCAGACTAACCAACGGGCGTGAAATGTCGGCTCTCGAGATGCAGAAGGAATTTTTAGAAAAGGCTCATCGATTTTCTGAGATGCGTGATTTAAATGATGAAGAAAAAGAAATTATGAAAATGTGGGAACATTGTTTAGACCGTTTAGAGCATGACCCTCTTTCTTTGTCGGTCGAGTGTGATTGGGTTGCAAAGTATCATTTAGTAGAAAAGTACCGGACGCGTAATAATTTTTCACTTGCTGATTCACGAGTGGCTCTTCTTGATCTTCAATACCATGATGTCAACAGACACAGGAGCTTGTTCTATCGAATGAATAGAAAAGGCTTGACTGAAAATATTTTAGATGAAGAAGAAATAAGACATGCGGTGGATGAGCCTCCATCTACGACACGTGCAAAACTTAGAGGCGAATTTATCCGACGTGCTAAAGAGAAGAAACGCGACTACACAGTGGATTGGGTTCATTTAAAACTGAATGACCAAGCCCAAAGAACCGTTCTTTGTAAGGATCCATTTCGTTTCGAGGATGAAAGAGTTCAAAAGCTTATTGACTCCTTATAGTGTCTCCAGCGTCTAATATATTTCAGTGAAGAAAATCGAACGGTTGTTGAATTTGATTTCAGCGCTTCTATCGACAGAAAGACCACTAAGTAGACATGAGATACGCGAGCGTATTCCTGGAGCCTATGCAGAAAGTGATGAGTCCTTTAGGCGTGCTTTTGAAAGAGATAAGGATGAATTAAGAGCTCTAGGACTCCCAATTTCTTTGGAGCGAATCCCAGGTACGGACCCGCCTTTAGAGGGTTATCAGATACGTCAAAGTGATTATGAAGCGGATCACCCACTTTTAGACCCTGAAGAAATAGCAGCATTGCACTTAGCGTCAAATTTAATCCACCTGCAAGACGATGATATAGATTCCCCTTTCTACAAAATGGGAGGTGTCTTGGGGGATAAAAGATCCGCAATAAGTGAAATACCAAATGAGACACTGCTCGATGTCTGCCTGCATGCCTTAATTGAGCGCTCAACTATCTTTTTTACATATAAAAATGCAAGACGAGAAGTCAATCCGATTCGAGTAGTTTTTTCGGGTAGTAATTGGTATCTCATCGCTTACGACAAAGACCGTCTGGATGTTAGGCATTTTCGACTTGATCGTATTGAAGGAGAAATTGAATTAACCCTCGAAAAATTTACGCTTCATAAAGAAGTTTCAGAAATATCGCAGGAAGCACCTTGGCGTTTTGGTGAGGAAGAAAGGTTAGTTGAATTTAAAATCAATAAAAGTCATGCAGCGTGGGCTTTAGAGATTATCGGAGAGACTGCTGTCCACGAAGAATTACCAGACGGATCGATAATTTTACACGAAGTGGTGCGTGACTGGGAAATTTTTCGGTCTTTTATATTCTCATTTCTTGATGCAGCAGAAGTTATGGCACCCCCTGAATCTCGTCAAGACATAATCCATTGGTTGGAGTCGATGCAATGACAAATATGAACACCTTAGAAAGGATCAAACGCTTATTGTCAGTACTACCTTGGATAGAAAGCCAAAATGGCCCATATATAGAGGAAGTATCATCAAGATTTGATTACCCACAGAAAGAATTGATAGAAGATCTTGAAAATGTAGTTTTTTTTGTTGGTGTTTACCCATTTACACCAGACTGCCTGATTGAAGTTTCCATGACTGAAGAAAGAGTATGGGTTCGTTACGCAGACTGGTTTAGACAGCCAATGAAATTAAACAAAAGAGAATTGGCATCGTTGCGTGCAGCTGGAGAAGCTCTCATTGAATTTACTGGATCTTTAACAGGTGATATAGAAGAATTAGGGCCATTAGAAAGAGCTTTAACCAAATTGTCAGCTTTTGAAGGTGAGACGGAGAACCTCTTAGAAATAAAGTTGGCAACACCAACAAAGCATCTTCTTGAAGTGCAGGGTTCTATTAAGGATAAAACCGTTATACAGATTGAATATTTAGTTGGCTCTCGAAGTGAACTGTCTAAACGCAAAATAGAGCCTGAAAGAATCTTCTCGACAGGTGGAAACTGGTACGTCCATGCTTACTGTAAAAATTCATTACTTAAAAAGACCTTTCGAGTGGACAGGATAAAAAATATCAAGATTCTGGATGAGGCTAGAGAAACACAACCAGATGACGTTTCAGTTAGCAAAGATTTCTTCAATTTAGATGAATTTCCAAATGCGATTATTGAAATTTCATACCAAGATAAACCACTTCTTGACGGATTTCCAAACATAGAAGTTGAAGAAATCCCAGATGAAAAATTGAAACTGTCATGCCCTGTTGCGTCAGAAGCGTGGTTTAAACATTTATTGATGGTCTTGGGAATAAATGCTGAAATACAAGAAGTTCCGGATGGCATAAAGGAAAATATTCGATCAGAAACTGCTAGGCAAATTTTAAATATATATAACTCTTAGCGGTCACATGCGATCTGTAAACGCGACTAAGTTGTCCATGTGGACGGTGAAAATAACAGCGAAGAATTGAATGAAAGTTTTACTGAAACTGAACAATGGGCGCAAGAAATTTTAGAACGTGCTAGAAATCGTTCCGAGGGAACTTTTGAAACAGAAACTTTTTCTCTTGAGGAAAAGTTTTCACCACAATCCGCTGCTCTTGATGAGGTTCAGGTGAAAGAACTTCAAGGTCATGAAGAGGATTCTTTCCGTGGATCTATCGTGACGTTAGAAGATATCGAAGGGACGCAAACAATAGACGTGGAGTATTCTGAGGAGGATTCAAAAACTTCCCAGAATGATGATTTTTTTCCTTCGGTGATAAAGAGAACTCGCAAGTCGGTTGTCGAGTGGACTGTAGTTTTAGTAGGAGCAATCGGTCTTGCGTTACTAATAAAAGCTTTCCTTTTCCAAGCTTACTACATTCCATCTCCATCCATGAACCCGACACTACTTGAAGGCGATCGGATTCTGGTAAACAAGCAGAGTTACAATCTACATTCTGTTAATAGGGGAGATTTGGTTGTTTTTTCTGCGCAGGAGAAAAGTTCGGGAGAAGATGATTTAATAAAGCGCGTAATCGGTTTACCAGGAGAATTTGTAACAGTTGAGGAAGGGAGAATGGAAATAAACGGAGGTTTACTACTAGAGCCTTATCTCCCTTTACAGACTGAAGTGAACCCATTTGCTACACCCACTAACTGTGTTAACCGCACGGAGGAAATTTCCGGTTGCAGAATTCCCGATGATCACGTTTTCGTAATGGGTGATAATAGAAATAATTCTCGCGATAGTCGTTTTTTCGGACCAGTTCCTATCGAAGATATTGAAGGAAGAGCATTTATCCGCATTTGGCCCTTTGGTGATATTAAGAGGCTTTAATTTTTTTCTGCATACTTGTCCCAAGCAGTGATCATTTTTTTTACATGATCACTGAAAATTCCGTCGATCCCAATACTTAAAAGCCAGTCAATTTGTCTTTCTTCTTGTGCATCCCAAGCGAAACTTCTAATTTTAAATCGATGACAAAGTGACACGAGCGCTTCATTCCATTCTGAAAAATGCATGTTAAAAGCGTCCGCACCAACATCACTTAGAGTAGCGATCCGTCTTTCAGGGCCTTCTTTAACATGCTTAAGCGTCGTTGAATTTACGAGCCTTATTGTGGGATCCAAATTGCGCCATAAAGCTATCTTTTCCACACTTGGGTGGCATAGCCATAGTTTCTTGAGAGGGAATGAAAATTCTTTTGAAATCTCGATAACTTTTTTCACTGATTTTGCATCTTTAATGTCAATGGAAAAATCATAGTCTCCGTGAATTTTTGAATAGAAAGATTGTAGCGATGGGATACTTGATGGAAGAGACGATAATTCGTATTTGTTGATCGCTTTGCGTTTAAAAAATCGACCAAAGTGACGGTCGTGGTGGAGAACAACGTGACCGCATTTGGTAATCTGTGCGTCACTTTCGAGGGCGTTTGATCCATTTAAAACAGCCCTCTTGAATGCTTCAATCGTATTTTCGGGAGCATCAGCTTTCCCACCACGATGGGCAAAAAGTAGCGGAGTCGTTTCGATTCTGTTTAGAGCCTCCATGTATTAAGCATGCCTCAAAGCGATATCCGTGTCATTCATTTGATCCTTATTATGTAGGATCAAATTATGGGAAATATAGGTAGCGGAGAAGTTTTAGTCATTTTGGTTCTTGGCCTTTTAGTACTGGGTCCTGAAAGACTTCCAGAGTTCGCTAGAAAAATTGGAAGTTTCTTAAAAGAAGCGAAAAGAATGAGCAGAAGTTTTCAAGAGGAACTTCGCAGCGCTGTGGAAGATCCTGATATTGAAAATAAAGCAAGAGCCCAAGGAGCTTTATTGTCGCAAGAAACACAAAAAAATTATGATCCAGAAAACCAGAGCACTTAGGTGGTTTCTATAGAAAAAGATCGGATGCCTCTGCTTGGTCACCTGCAAGAGTTAAGAAAGAGATTATTGATATCTTTTCTTTCGATTTGCTTGAGTGGAATAGCTTGCTGGTTCTTATACGACACGATTCTCGAGTTCCTATTAGAGCCATACTGTCAAATACGAGATAATTCAGCTCCTGAACGTATTTTTGGAACTGGGTGTGAGCTATTGGTAACTGACCCTCTTGAACCATTTAGTGTCAGATTGACAGTTGCAGGATACGGAGGAGTAATTCTTTCAATTCCTATGTTGCTTTGGCAAGCGTGGCGTTTTATCGCACCTGGTCTACTTTCAAAAGAAAAAAAATTGGCGTTGCCTTTTCTACTCTCAGGAGTACTTTTATTTGTTGCAGGATCTCTTCTTGCTTACTGGAGTATTCCGCGTGCTCTTGACTTCTTAGTGGAAATCGGAGGACCTGATCTTGTCAGTGTATTTTCACCAGCTAAATACATCGGTTTTGTGATAAAGATGATTGTTGCTTTTGGAATTGGATTTGAATTTCCGTTGTTTTTGATATTTTTGCAATTACTTGGAGTGTTGACACCGACTGCTTTACGAAAAAGCCGCAGATATGCGATTGTGGGAGTCGTTGCTTTGGTGGCGGTTTTAACCCCGAGCGGAGATCCTTTTACACTAATGATACTTTCTCTTCCTATGTTGCTATTTTATGAAATAGCAATACTTGTAGGTTCTTTACGGAATCGCAGGATGACGACAAAGGCGTGAATACAAACTTCCCGTACGAATTGGATGAATTTCAAAAAAAAGCTTTCGAAGCTTTAGAGAATGAAAATTCAGTTCTGGTAACAGCTCCTACTTCCAGCGGAAAAACTTTAGTAGCAGAGTATGCAATCGGAAAAGCTCTTGAAGAAACTAAACGCCTTTATTACACAGCGCCGATAAAAGCTTTATGTAATCAAAAATTCCGTGATTTCTCAAAGCAATTCGGCGAAGAAAATGTGGGTCTTGTAACAGGGGATCATTCGATAAGAAGGGATTCAAAAATTATTGTAATGACTACTGAAGTCCTAAGGAACATGCTTTATACAACAAGTGGAGTTCCTGAGGATCTTTATTGTGTAGTTCTTGACGAGATCCATTTTTTAGAAGACCCGTATCGTGGAGCTGTTTGGGAAGAGATTATTTTGACGTTGCCTAGAAGAGTTCTTCTTGTTGCTCTATCAGCGACAGTGTCTAATGCGGATGAACTTACGGAGTGGATCCGTTCAGTGCGGGGAAATATTGAGCAAATAAGACGCAGTACACGACCGGTTCCGTTAAAAGGACATTTTTTGGCATCTGAAAAAAGGAGGAATTACCAATTAACTAAGATTGAAATACTGAAAAATGGAAAGCCTAACACTAAAGGGCAAATCTTTAAAAATACCCACAAGGGAAGAGATAGGCGAAATTATAAAGGTTGGACGACTCCGCGTAGAAGCGAAATTGTGGCCGAGTTAAAGAAGTTGGAAATGTTGCCGGCGATCTATTTCATATTCAGTAGAAAAGGATGCGATGAAGCTCGCGACTCGATGATTAGGTACGTAGGTGCACTTAACAACAAAGATGAGGGAAAGAAAGCAAGGAATTATGCTGAAGAAAAGTTTCAGTTACTTACAGTCGAGGAAAAGAGTATTTTGCGTGTTGATTCTCTTTTAGAAGGGCTTGAAAAAGGTTTTGCTTCCCACCACGCTGGAATGCTGCCAGTGTTCAAACAAACAATTGAAGAATTATTCTCTCTAGGTTTAATTAAGTTGGTGTTTGCTACCGAAACCTTAGCTGTTGGGGTGAATTTGCCCGCGAAGTCTGTAGTTGTAGAAAAACTGACCAAATTTAATGGTGAAGGCCACGACTTGCTGAAACCTAGTCAATTCACGCAGTTAACTGGAAGAGCAGGACGGCGCGGTATTGATGATGAAGGACACAGCTTTACGTGTTGGTCTCCGTTCGTACCTTTTAACGAAGTTGCGGATCTTGTTATGAGTAAAGAATTTGCGCTCACTTCTGCTTTTACACCGACTTACAATATGTTGGCGAATTTGTTATCTAGCCGAACTGAAGTAGAAGCTGCAGAATTGCTAGCTAATTCTTTCGCCCAATTCCAATGGGTTAGAAATACTAGAAACATAAATTCTGGAATACTAGAAGAAGTAGCACTTCGTAGAAATGTATTAGAAGAAACAGGATTAGCTGATGGTTGGGGTTTGACTGAGACAGGCATGCCGCTAACAAAGATATTTAATGAATCTGATCTAATAATCACACGCTCTATCTCTGATGGGCTCTTCGAAGGACTGCGACCTGAAGAATTGGCGGCTCTAATTTCTTGTTTCATCTTCAGAAACAGAGGAAATGATTCACGGAGAGCGAAAAGGGAGGATGCGAAAACTTTTACAATTAGTCGGATTGAAGAGTTGATGTCGTTGAGTGCTGAAATTGAAAAAATTGAAGCCAGGAATGGGCTTGAACCGATCACTTCTCCAAATTCAGGATTCGCTAAAGTTCTATTTGATTGGGTTTCAGGTCAAACTTTAAGCGAAGTTTTAACAAGAGATTTTACGGGAGGAGAGTTTGTAAGAAACGTACGACTCTCAATTGATTTATTACAACAAATTTCTAATGTTTCAACTCCTGAGACATCAGATCTAGCTAGACAGACAATCGGGCTAATGGAGCGAGGCGTTGTTTCTCTAAGTGGAGAATTTGAATCAGAAATTTTAGAAGAAGAAAGTTTGTAAATGAACATTCACAAGGATCAAAGTTGGGGGTTTGCATCTCCATTACCTCGAAATGGCGTGGTCGTTCGTAGTAATAAAGAGTTATTAGAGAGGATCACTAGCTACAAAAGAGAAGGAATAGATTTGCCTGTTTTTGGTTTATTGGGTGGTGATTTGTGGAGAACTTTGGGAGGACGTAATGAAGAAACTCGACTTTACAAAGAGAACGCTACTACCGTCGATGTTGATCTTGGCTGTGTATTACTTGATGGAAAAATCTACTGGTTCTGTGCACACATGCTTATAGGAAAAAAGTTTTCTGGGAGTAAGGTATTTATTTCAAATGCCGCGCATTACGGAAAAAATAACCCCGCGCCGAAAGCTCATCCTGGGGATGGTAAATTTGATATTCTGAAAGTCGAATTGTCGACGCTTCAGACTATTCAGGCAATAAAACGAGTTCAAACAGGGACTCACCTCCCTCATCCTGGAATCAAGTACGAAAGAGTTGAATCAAAACAATTTTCATTTAAGAAAAAAATGAAAATTGAAATTGATGGAAAGAGGATTGGTAAGTTTCAAAATGTTTCATTACGAATTGAAAATGAAGCATTAAGAGTAGTTGTTTAACTAAAGACAAGACTGTTCAAAAAATGACATCAAACTTTATAAATGAAACAACCTTAGAAAGAGAGAGTGAGAATTCATGGACGGGAAACTTAAGTGAGAATTGGAACATAGGGAATATTCCAAACGGTGGTTATCTAATATCGGTTGTTTTAAGAGCCATGCAGGAACAAGCAGAATTTGAAAATTTACTTTCAGTGAATGCACATTATTTACGACCGGGGTCCACGAATGAGAAAGTAAAAGTTGATTCAGTAGTTCTTCGTAAAGGAAGCAACATTTCAACTTGTAGTGGTTCAATGACACAAAATGGCAAGCTTTCACTACAAGTAATAGCAGCATTCGGAAGTTTGAAAAACACAGATAATCAATTTCCAAAAATTCAAAAAGATCCGCCAATTATGCCTCCTCCAGAAAAGTGCCAAAAGAGATCGGCTGAAAATCAAGGTATTAACTTGCCAATTGAACAGAGAGTAGACGTACGAATAGCTGAGTTGGGTGAGAATTCAGAAAGGTCAGACCTTTATGGGTGGATAAAGTTTTGCGACTCAACCCCAGTTGATTCACTCGCGTTAGCGCTTTTCTCTGACGCTTTCCCTCCTTCAATATTTTCAAAGCTAGGAAGAGTTGGATGGGTACCTACCGTAGAGTTAACTGTTCAAGTGCGGAGTATTCCTGTAGAAGGGTGGCTAATGGGTCATTTTTTCACAGATGATTTGCAAAATGGCACAATGGTTGAAACAGGTTGTCTTTGGGACAACGAAGGTTCTCTTGTGGCACAAAGCAGACAACTCGCTTTAATTAAGGCGCCTTCTTAAGTTTAATATTTGGGTCAATCTGATTTTCGTAGCAGCTCTACCAGGAAGATGCTTAGTGCTGTAATGCCCGCCAAGATGACAGAAAGTGCCATTGCTTGACCTCGTAGTTCTTCCCCAGGTGTGTTTAAGAGTCTGTAAATTACTAGGGGGGCGGTAAGAGTGTCGGGGTTTCTTGGCAGAAATGAAGTGGCGCCGAATTCTCCCAAAGAAATAGCAAAAGAAAATCCAGCTCCGACTAGAAGTGAACGATAAGAGAGCTTCAAATCAATATTGAACCAACTTTTAAGAGGATTCACACCGAGAAGTTTAGAATTCTCATAGAACATCGCTGGAATACGCCGCATTGAGGGAACAACGCTCCTGACAACAAAAGGAACACCTAGGAGCGCATGAAGCATCGGAATCATCCATTGTGAAGATCGTAAATTTGCCAAAGGACCACTAAAAGCAAGAAAAATGCCAAAACCAATTGTGACAGCAGAAACCCCTAGAGGAATGGACGATGAAACATTTAAAAAAGTAGAAAGTTTTCTACTTCCGTGAACGATAACTATGGAGACAAGCAGCCCAATGAAAAGAGCTATAAAAGATGCTAGAAGAGCAAAATGAAGGGAGTTCCATAAGGAAGAAATTGGAGCTATCGGGATCACATTCGTTCGCTTTGTCAACCCTGTGAAAAAAGTAAATAAACCTGAGCTGCCAGGGTTTAGTGAGCGTTCCAGGAGGGTGAAAACCGGTAATCCAAATAAACAAAAAAGGTAAGTGAAATGGAAAACAATAATTCCTTTTCGAGGTTTTCTTTTTATCTTGACAAAAAGGTCCTCTGGGAGGGATGTTTTTTTCTCAGCTCTTATAAGTGTCGAAGCTAAAAGAATTACAAAAGCTAATTGTATGAAAGCAAAAACGCTCGCTGTACTTATATCACCGCGCCATATCGCCTGTCTCCAAATTTCTGTTTCGATTGTTGAATTTTTTGGACCTCCGAGAATAAGAATCACTCCAAATGAGGTAACGCAAAAAAGAAATATCGTAGTTGCTGCTGAAAATAGTGCAGGACGTAAACGCGGGACAGTGATTTGAAAGAATGTACTTATCCTGCTGGCTCCAAGAATGCGAGACTGGCTTTCTGGGTGATCGTTTAAACCTTCCCAGAAAGTTGAAATTATTCGGATTGCTATAGAAGCATTGAAAAAAGTGTGTGCAAATAAAATTGCCCAAACTGTATGACGTAAGTTAACGGTCCCAGTATCCAGATTGAATCTCGCAAAAACAGCTGTAAAGGCACTTGCTACTACAACAGTTGGCAATACAAAAGGAATTGTAACTACGGCCCTAAGGAACCTATTTCCTCTAAAGTCATATTTTGTAAAAAGATAAATAGTGGGGAAAGCAAACAGAATTGAAAAAATGGTTGATAAAAGAGCTTGCCAAAGAGTGAACCATGCAATCGACCAAAACCTCGAACTGTCGAAAACTTCGCGTAGTGGACTGAAAGAGTAATTAAAAGTCTCTCTTAAAATATAGAAAACCGGTAGGAAAAATAAGAGAGTAAAGAAAGAGATGGGTAGTAACGCAATTCCCCATTCCTTGAAACGAATGAAAGACTTCAGCGAAGCACAGTTTCTGTCCATATTTGGGTCCAATTGTTTCGATTTCTTTCAATTTCATTAGGAGATATCAAATTCAAATCACTGGGAATTGTTGGATAGATAGAAAAAGCGACCGGTAAAGAGGCTTCCGTCAGAACTGGCATCATAAACATATTAAGAGGGATATCTTCTTGAAAGCGTTGCGATAATAAAAAGTCAATTAAAGCCTCAGCTTCGGGCTTATTCTTTGTGTTCTTCAGTATTCCTGCATATTCGACTTGCTTGAAGCAACTGTCCTCGATTATTGCAGTCGGAGGGATTTCAACGGGAGGATCCGAATAAATAAGTTCTGCTATTGGACTAGACGCGTAAGAAACCACTATTGAGTTTTCTCCGCCTCCAGCAATAAAGTCGCCATAATATGAACTTTCCCAGTCACTCGTTACGGACACACCATTTTGATTTAGGGTTTGCCAAAAACTTACCCAATTACCACCAAAGTGTGAAATGGTCGCCAACAAAAAAGCTAAACCTGGTGAAGAAGTTTCAGGGTTTTGAACGACTAATAAATTTGAGTACGAGGGGTCAAGTAGATCATCGATACTTTTTGGTGGTGGAAAAGTATCATTAAATGAGTCCTTCCAGTAATTAAGGCAGACATGGCCATAATCAATTGGGGTCAAATAGTCAGATTTTTCATAATCCAACTCTTCGGCTATTCGAGATTCAATCGGGGATGTGTAAGGAGTGAAAATGTTAGCATTCAACGCTCTGCCGAGAAAAGTGTTATCGATTCCAAAAATGACATCCCCGATGGGATCGTTCTTTGTCAAAATTGAAGTTGAGATTAGCTGTCCAGTGTCACCCAAAGACAGTTGCTCGACGCTGATACCCGTTTCGGAAGTAAATATGTCGAAAATACCTTCCGAAACAGCAAAGGAATCATGTGTAATGAGAGTGACGGATGATTCATTGAAGTCAGCCGTAACCTTTTCAGAATTCCCACAAGCAAGAATGCAAAGAAACATTGTAATCGCCGGGATTGTTAGATACTTTTTCATATTCCTCCGCTGGCATTATCCAGATCAGGTGCTCGGGTCAACTGCCCTCCGAAATCGGATTCAGTCCTCTCAGCTCGGACGGTCCGAGCTCCCCGTATGTCAGTTCATATAGTATCCCATATGGGCCTACAAGTATAAATCGTTAGAAATAGGAGAATAATGAGTTTCGATTCAATGCGAGTTTTAATTACAGGAGGAGGGACAGGGATCGGACGCGCGTGCGCAGAGTTGTTAGCAACACAAGGTGCGAAAGTTGTAATATGTGGCAGAACGTTGGAAACACTTGAAAAAACAGCGAAAGAAATACATTCCACTTATGGTGTCAAAGTTGATTACCTGACTTGCGATGTAACGCAAGAAGAATCTGTTAAAGAGTGTTTGGCGAAGGCAGCTGGATCGTCAGAAGATCTAGCTGGAGTCATCGCTAACGCTGGTGGAGCGATTGGACTTGGCAGTTATCAGGATCTGAGTGCGGAGCAATACCTAGATACTCTAAAGCTCAATATTTTGGGAACAATGCACTGTGTGAAACACTCGATTTCTTATCTCGCTAATAATGGTGGGGGATCCTTCATCGGAATGTCTTCAATAGCTTCTAGTTTGACACACCGTTTTTTTGGAGCGTACACAGTTTCAAAAGCAGGAATTGAAACAATGATGAAGAACGCAGCTGATGAGTACGGAGAGCAAAGAATTAGATTCAACGCTGTCAGGCCAGGTTTTATAGCAACCGAAATGATGGAAGTAATTCCACGTGATAGCGAGATTTTCAAAAGTTATGTCGAAAATATTCCATTAGGTCAAGTAGGTAAACCTGAAGATGTTGCTTCACTCGTTAGGTTTTTAATTGGACCGGAATCAAGCTGGATCACGGGCCAAACTTTCACTATTGACGGTGGACACTCCTTGAGAGCCGGGCCTGACTATTCAGAATTTTTTAATAATTAAAAATAACTAGATTCTAGTTTTTTTCTAAAACTTTCTCGCGAGTCGGGACACGGCTAGTTATGTACCAGATGCCGATAACAGCCACAAAAATTATTGACACTCTTAACAGTAGATTCTCAATTAACAGAATCGTTGCCACGGCTGTGAATATAAAAATTGAAGAAACGGCGAAAATTTTTGCCTTTATCGGCATACCTAATCCGTTACGGAAGTTCTGAATCGCTGGGCCGATTTTTGGAAGATTAAGTAGCCATTTTTCAAAGCGAGGATTTGAAATTGAAAACAACCAAGCTGCGATGATCATGAAAACCGTTGTCGGAAGACCAGGGACCACTATCCCTATAATTCCTATAGCGACACATGCAAAACCCAAAAGCGTCAAAGTTGCCTTTTTTGCTTTAGTTAAAACATTCTTTCCAATTGACACTTAGTTCACCAATATTTACGACAACAGTTCCGAAATATCCATCGCAACGAGAATCGTAAGGAGAATAATTACACCAATATTTACAGTCGCAACTACCCACTTCAAGTTATGGTCGCTTTTCCAGAACCTACGAATACTTAATACATTGAAAAAAATTGCAACAAGACCAATGGGTAGACCTAAACCCGCTGTGATTCCACCAGCAACTCCTACAAGCGGTAAAAGCCAAGGAAAAACTACGTAGGTTAATGTGCACCTAATACCGGAAATAACCATGGAGGTGGAAAAGGTTTTACTAGCCGACTCCAACTCTGTATCTTTAGAAATATCGAGACTCATACTCTAAGCCTGCCATGAAAAAAACATTTATGGTTAAAATTCCGATACATATTAAGTCGATGAATTGAGGGTAGTTTCGTTTAGAGACGGAAGGTAATTATATGTCAATCTTAATGAAGGACTTTGCAGAAACTAAGGGTGAAGAGATTGCCTTAGTAGATGATAATGGTTCAATAACTTGGAAAGATTTTGATAAGCGCGTGAACTCACTTGTTAATGGGTTTAGAGAGTCAGGTTTGAAACAAGGTGACTCCGTTGCAATCATCGCAGGTAACCGGATGGAATGGTTCGAAACCTCATTTGCTTGTGCTCATGCTGGTCTTATATACGTCCCGGTTAATTGGCATTGGGTTGCCGATGAACTTGCTTACGTTTTCGAAGATTCTGGTTGTAAGGCAATAATGGTTGATGAACGTTTCCAGGAAGAAGTTAAAAAAAGCCTAACGGATCCGCGTTCTGACAATATTTCGTTAGTTTTACAGGCAGGTGGTAAACCTGATCCAAATTTTGTCGATTATGAAGAATTTTTAACGAGTCAGTCAGAGGAAGAACCAGATGATCAACTTCTCGGAGGGCCAATGTTCTATACATCTGGAACTACTGGAAGACCAAAAGGAGTTCGAAGCGGTCTAACAGAATCTGGTCCGGGTGTAACCCCAGATGTGATGCAACTGGTGGCCGCTGGGTTTGCTGCCATGTTGCCAGTGCCGGGTGTAACAGCTCTTTGTGGCCCTGTATATCATTCAGCTCAATGGGCATTTTCTTGGTTGCCTATGATTGCCGGCTCTTCAGTTGTTATGCAGCACAAATTTGATCCTGCGGGATTGTTATCAATGATGGATGAACACAACGCGACAAATGTTCATCTAGTTCCGACTCAATTTAAGAGATTATTGGATTTATCTGATGATGAAAAGAAAAATTTCACTGGTGATTCTCTTGAAACAGTTTTGCATGGTGCAGCACCGTGTCCACCAAAAGTCAAAACACAAATGATCGACTGGTTCGGAGAAAAGGTTACTGAATACTATGGAGCCACCGAAGGAGGGATAATTTCACTCATCAGTTCTCAAGAATGGTTAGAGAGAGGCGGAAGCTTAGGAAAACCACTTGAAACTATAGAAGTGATAGTTGTCGATGAATCCGGCAAGCGTTGTGAAAGTGGGGAAGAGGGAACCCTTTACTTCAGAAATTTAATGGGAACAGATTTCGAGTATCACAACGCTCCTGAAAAAACCGAGGAAGCACATCTAGAACCAGGTGTTTTCACATTCGGTGATATCGGCTTTTTAGACAAGGATGGGTATTTATGGTTGAGTGACAGGAAGATTGACATGATAATTTCTGGAGGAGTTAATATATATCCCGCTGAAATCGAAGGTGTTCTTGGTGGCCATCCTGAAGTTAAAGATGTGGCTGTCATAGGTGTACCGGATGAAGAATTTGGCGAACAGGTAAAAGCGATCGTGGTTTCTGGAGTAAATGAAAATGCACGTGACTCCTTAGCAAAAGAATTAATCACGTACTGCCGAGAGAATTTAGCAGGCTACAAATCACCTAAGTCAATAGATTTTCTAGATGAACTGCCAAGAACCGGAACGGGTAAAATTCAGAAACAACCGTTGAGGGAACCTTATTGGAAGGAAGAAGATAGGCGTATTTGAATGGAAAATCAAAATCAAAAAATTGAGCAATTTTGGGAAACACCAACGCATTCACAAATAATCGATATTTCACATGCGCACGTTGAAGCATTGGAGGAAAGCGATGATGACAATGTGTGGAAACAGGTCGGCATGCATCACATAATCCTTACCACAATAGGGAGACGTTCCGGCAACGAGCATAAGTGTGCACTTCCAGTTTGGTGCGACACGGATGGACACAGAGTGGTTGTGGGATCTTTCGCTGGTGCGGATAAAGAACCGGATTGGCTCGCGAACCTGCGAGATAAAAATTCTAATGGGGAAGTAAAAATTAGAACTCAGAGCGGCGAGTACAGCTCTGTTCCCGAAATCTTAGAAGGTGAGGAGCGTGATTTACTTTGGCACCAGCTTTGTGAAGATAGGGCTTGGTATAACGATTATCAGAAACGAACAGAGAGAATAATTCCGCTAATTAGATTTCCCGAGTAGCGATTATGGCATTCCGGAGTGCGGGAATTCGACCTCAGTTGTATAAATTGCACCTTTGCCAGGCTCGATTCCAGTTTCAGGGTCACTCGTAGAGGTAAGAATAAAAAGTGTTTTACCATCGTCACCACCTAGCATGCAAGCAAAAGTTCGTTGTGGTAAATCGATTACGTTAGTGATTTCGCCGCCTTCAAGTACTCTCACGACCTGTGTGGAAAATGCATCAGCAAACCATATTCCGTTTTCGCTATCCAAAGTGCAGCCATCTGGTAACCGGCCTGGAGTTTCAGCCCAGACTCGACCTTCACTCAAAGTTCCGTCGGAATGAATTGAAAATGCCGAGTATTGACAGGAAAAAGTTTCTCCTACGATCAAAGTCTTTTCATCTTCTGTTATTACCGAACCATTCGGGAAATTAAGCCCTTCAGCAGCTACTGTTTTAGTTCCATCTTGAAAGACTGCTGCAAGGTTTGCTGTCACGGCGGGTGCTTCTGACCCATAGTCATAGCCAAAGTTACCTACATAGGCTGTTCCACTTTTGGAAACGACCATGTCATTGCAATGCCAGGTGGCAATATCATCCAACTCAGCGTGGACAGTTGTCTTGGTGCCGTCGTAGCGTAATATTTTACGTCCTAGCATTGCAACAACAAGAAGATCTCCATTAGGAAGCCAGCCGAGACCAGATGGCTGTTCATCACCTAAATCCAAGATGACTTCTCGTTTTCCGTCAAGTGAAACTGTGTACACACGATGTTGGAAAAAGTCTGAATACCAAAGTAGACCGTTATGCCAGCGGGGTCCTTCACCAAAATCTAATCCGTCGATCAACAATTCAATAGAAGTCATAGTTTCCCTTTTAGTAAAAGAATATACCTTGTAGAAGAACTAACTAACTTTTCTTGACAATTGAAAGGGTACGATCTGAAAGGAGGTCGAAATGCTTTTTGCTGTTTACGCGCTAGATAAAGAAAATTCTCTTCAGATTAGAATGGACACTCGAGAGAGGCATCTTGCATACCTTATGAACTCTCCTCTAGTCTTTGCTGGCCCTCTTTTAGATGAAGAAGGAAATATGTGCGGTTCCTTAATCGTGCTCGAGATGGAAGATATTTCTCAGGTAGAAGAATTTACTGAGAATGACCCTTATGCAATTGCTGGTTTGTTCGAAAGTGTTGAAATTAGACGCTTTGTTAAAGCTTTTCCGCGAGAGGGAATTAACTCGGCATGAAATTAACATCTCCGCAAATTGAAAAAGAACGTTCTGCGAACATCAAAGCAATTTCAAAGTCACATTTCGATGCACTTATTATCGGAGGTGGTATTAATGGGGCTGTTTCAGCCCTAGCTATGAGATCTCATGGTGTGAATGTGGGACTATTCGAAAAAAAGGATTTTGCTTCAGGAGTAAGTCAAGAATCATCTAATTTGGTGTGGGGTGGATTCAAATATCTGGAAAGCTACGAATTGAAGCTTGTTATGGAATTATGCCATTCAAGGAACCGGCTAGCTCGAGCTTACCCATCAAGATTAGTCGAGAAGAGATTTCTTGCAGCTCTTGACTCTTCTTCCCCTTTTGCTCCTTGGTTCGCCTCTCTTGGAGCCAATGCTTATTGGGGTATTGGTCAATTTGCTACTAAAAGACCGCGTTATCGATCACCGAGAACTATTAAAAGACTTGAGCCTTCTGTAAGAGCCGACAATTTAATAGGAGGAATTGAATATTCTGACCATTTGATTGTCGATAATGATTCAAGATTTGTCATCCAAATGATCGCAGATGCCAAAAGCAGAGGTGCGGTAGTCGGTAATTATATGACCGTCCTAGAAGCTGAATATTCTAAGAAAAGATGGAATTTAAAAGTGAGAGACGAAATCTTGGATCAAGAGTTTCAAACAACTTCCGATGTACTTGTAAACACTGCAGGTCCAGAAGTGAAAGAAATTTGCAACATGACTAACACTAAAACTGAAAGCCAGCTTGTATTTTCGAAAGGTGTCCATTTGGTAGTCCCTCGAGTCACTGATTCTGGACGGATACTGGCTTTCTTTGATGGAACTCAACGGCTTTTTTATGTCATACCAATGGGTGAATGTTCTGTAATTGGAACAACAGATGAACGCGTTAAAGAACATGAAGTTTCTGTTGACAGCGATGATATAGATTTCTTACTTAAAGAAGCGAACAGAAAACTTACTCTTTCTAAACCACTTTCAGCAGAGGACGTGATAGCCGAAAGAGTTGGAGTTAGACCACTTGTGATTCCAAAAGGCGGAGTTGACCAAGACAAGGACTGGACCGAATTGTCGAGAAAGCATGCAGTTGAAACAAACCGCAAGTATCGAATGATCTCTGTATTAGGTGGCAAACTTTCAGATTGTTTAAACGTCGGCGAGGAAGTTGTCAGTTCGTTAGAAGATCTTGGGTACAAGGCTTCAAAGCCTGTCAACCGTTGGTATGGCGAACCATCTAATGCGGAAAGATCCATATTTTTTCATTCTGCGAAGAATACTGGTATTGATGCTGATGAAGCAAGAGAACTTTGGCGACGGCACGGATCGCGTTCCTTTAACGTAATAGAAATGATTTCTGACGATCCCTCAACAGGTGAAAGATTAAGTGAAAACATCGATTACTGTCCGGCAGAAATATCAGTTATGAAAGAATATGAGTTCATTTACGATTCAGATGATCTGATCAGGAGAAGAACGTTGATTGGGCAAACAGTTCCTAAATTTCAACTGGAAACGGACCCTGGGTTCACAGCGTTAATTCAACAGCTAAATAAATAGATCTTATTCTGAATCGGGTTTTCCTCTTGGCCATATAGCAAGCGGATTTTTTATCCACCGCCCCAGAGAGTGTGCAATTTGTCCAGACCTTGCTGTCAACGGAATGAAAGGCGATTGATTTTCGACAGGGACGGCTTCTTTGACACGGGTTCGGTAAGAAATGTAGAGACCAATGAATGCAAGAACACTCGCATTAGCAAGAAAATAAGAAGAAGGTCCAAAATTTCCTAATAGAAATCCAATAACAATTGGCGATACGACGGCACCTGAACTACTTGCTAGAACCAGTGTAGATGAGGCAGAAACACGTTTATCCGACGGCACCAAGTCATTCGCTAGAGCTGCAAACAGGCCATACAAAGGAAATACAAACGCTCCGAATAGCAAGTTCAAAATAATGTGAAGATTGCTTGAATTAGGAAGTAGTGCTTGCAGCACAGCAGTAATGGTTGAAATGAAAATACAGGACAGAATGATTATTCGGCGCGGGAATTTATCTGAAAGGCGACCGAGAGGTATTTGAAGAATAATTGCTCCCGTTAGACCCGCTCCAACAAAAACTGTTGCTTTACTCGTGGACATACCGGCTTCTATAGCGAAAACTATCGCCATACTTGACATAGCGGCTTGCACAAAAGACGCGAAAGTTGTTCCGAGTACAGCCGAAGGAACAAGTTTGTAGAGTTCACTAAAAGGCATCGAGGAACTTGTTGGAGTTGGCGGATTAGAAGAAGCAGAAAGAGTCATAGGCACGATTGCTAGAGAAAGCAGAACAGAAGAAAATATAAACATCTTAAATCCATCTGCATTACCTAAATTGGCGAGAAGTTGGCCGCCAGCACTACCAGCAAGATTAACTACCATATAACTACCCAATATTTGTCCGCGATTTTCATTAGTTGCCCTGTCATTTAGCCAGCTTTCAAGGACTACGAAAATAGTTGCGTTGCATATACCTCCGATGAAATAAATCCCGCACCATGTAAAAGGGGTTATAAAAGCTGAATTGAGAAGCACACCAACTGAAGCGAGAGAAGCCATCGCCGAAAAGACTCTAATATGGCCAACTGACCGTAAACTCATTGGCGCAAATTTCGCTCCTATTAAGTAACCGGCGAAATGGAAAGCCATGACAAATCCCATGGTGGAGGGAGTGAAACCTTCACTTTCCCCTCTGATTGGTAATAGGACTCTCTGGATGCCGTTACCCAACTGGACAAAAGTAAAAGCCAAAAATAAAGCCCATATACCAAGCAGTGTTTTGACAGTTGGAGCGCTAGAAGAAGTAGCAGTTGTCATTTGATTTGTCTTATCCCGTTACCCAAATAGTCAGGTCGGTCAATTTCTGAGTGCAGATTATTAATTTTTATTAGATTCTGTTTTAGAGGTTCCTGTATTTCAGAGACACTGGGAATATCATCAATTATTGTCACGTGAAGCAACATTGCTTCTTGCGTAGCAGCGAGAGTTAAGTTGTTACTGTCATAAAGAGCATGATGCAGTTGGATTCTTTTTGAATCACACCCAATGAGGATAGTTTCAGTATGAATTGCTGAACCTTCTTTCAGTTCTTCGAGAAATCGTATTTGAGCCTCCACCGTATAAAACGTTCCATGATTAGTCCGGTAGTTCGAATCGAAGCCTATGTGAATAAGAAATTCATCGGAAGCGTTAGCAAAGGCAACGCCGTAATAGCCTTCAGTCATGTGAGAGTTATAATCAATCCAATTTTCTGGAATTACCGTATTCCAAATAGTTAAAGGTTTTCCACTCATAATGCTCCAAAGAAAAATAAGAAACTAAAGTAACCGAAGCAATCTAACCCATAATAGAAAGAGATCAATAGAAATAATCCTAAATCTATGCGCTTCTTAAAGCAGAAGTTAAGAGTATGACCTATTGTTGCCATATGGACAGAGAAGCACTAACAGGCCTACACGTAGTGGAGCATCCGCTTGTTCAACACAAACTGACGGAGATGCGCCGAAAAGATACGACAAGTCAAAGTTTTAGAGCCTTACTGAACGAGATAAGCCTTTTGCTCGCTTATGAAGTTACTCGAGAACTCCCAACCCAAGAAGTTGAAATTGAAACGCCACTTGTAAAAACCATGATGCCTCAATTAAGTGAAATTCCGTCAGTTGTATCAATTTTACGTGCGGGTAATGGCCTACTCGAAGGTGTTCTTCAGGTCATACCAAACGCAAGAGTTGGACATGTCGGTTTATACCGAGATCACGAGACGTTGGAAGCGATTGAGTATTATTGCAAGTTTCCGCCTCTAAAGGATGGAATGACAATTGTCGTTGATCCAATGTTGGCGACAGGCAACTCCGCCAGTGCTGCCTTGACACGAGTTAAAGAAGAAAAGCCTGCATCGATTAGGTTTCTTTGCCTTTTAGCCGCTCCAGAAGGTGTTGAGGCCTTGAATAAAACACATCCTGATGTAGAGATTTGGACAGCTTCACTCGACGAAAGATTGAATGAGAAGGGATACATAATGCCTGGGTTGGGTGACGCTGGTGACCGTATCTATGGAACGACATAACAGAGTTAAACGGTTTTTTGGACTTGTTGCTGCAGGAATACTTTTAGTTCCAACTTTTTCCTTCTTGTTGGGTAGTAGTGCATCAGGTTTAGAATCGAATAAAACCGTTTATCTAACGTTTGACGATGGCCCGCATCCTATTTTTACCCCCTTATTATTGACACTCCTTGATGAAAATGGAGCTAAGGCGACATTTTTCCCTATTGGAAGTCGCCTTGAAGAGCGTTGGGGGAGTGATGATCTGCAGGATCTTTTAAATCGCGGACATGCAGTCGGAAATCACTCATTGAACCATCGAGATTTAAGTAAGGAAAAAGGAAATGGGGCAAAATTTCAACTAGATCAGAGCTCGGTGATTACTGAAAAGATGGCAGGGTTTCGCCCCAGTTGTTTTAGGGCTCCGTTCGGTGAGAAAAATCAAAGTGTTCTGGAGACTGCTAGTTCATTAGGTATGAAACATATTGCTTGGACTGTCGACCCTCAGGAATGGAACGATGCTTCAATTGAGGAAGCAATGAATCACATCGTTAAACGGTTCGAAGGTGGTGCCATAGTTCTATTACACGATCGTAAATTTCTTGCACTCCCAATAGTAAAAGAAATCTTTCGTTCATTTCCTAGTGATGAGTGGAGTTATGAAACGCTACCGGATTGTAGAAATGACGAAGAAAAGAATCTGCGTTCAAGTAGTCGTACAACAGGAGACATTCCTGTCGGAAAGGTTGTAGATATAAAGAAAATTGGATCAAATCACGTTTTGAACGGTTGGGGTTATGATCCAGATCAGCCAGAAGGTGAACTTAAGGTTTTCATTGAAGAGCCAAATGATCAAAGTTTAATTTCGATTAAAACTGACTCTCAGCACAATTTCAAATTCGAAATAACAGATTTGGAAACAGATGATCCGATATGTTTATGGTTAAAGAATGAAGGACCACTCAGGCATAATAGTTTTATAGGTTGTCACAATGTACATAAATGATAATGATCGAGAAGGCCTGCAAAAATCATTTCGCAATCTAACCAGATTTACATCAAAATTAGCGAAAGTAGAAGTAGAAGACGTACCAACAGAAGTAACTGGACCAACTATTTATGCTTGCAACCACAGAAGTCTTTCGGATTTATTGATTGCTGGTCCTACATTTTTTCACTGGGGTCAACCTATCAGGGCGTTAGTAGCAGCTTCATACTTTGAACACCCGTTTATAGGACCACTTCTCCGCTATTTGAAATGTATTCCTGTGCAAGGACCCGAAGCTATAGAGGAAGCCGCAGAAGCCTTACATGCGGGATGGTCTGTGGCGATCATGCCAGAAGGAAGAGTAGTCCCCCGATCCGAATGGGCAGAAGAAGGTGTTTCTAGAGGTCATATCGGCGTTGGGAAACTGGCTTCACAAACGGGATTTCCAGTTGTGGCTTCAGGAGCTAGTGGTAGTGAACTTCTCTGGCCCAGAGGCAAGTATCTCCCTTTCATGAGGCCATGGAATCGACAGAAGGTTGTTTTGCGTTGTGAGCATTTAGGAGTAATGGGCGGAATGCCTCCTCGCGATACTGCGGATCTCATAATGGTCGGAGTTAAACGCTGCGTGGAAAGAGCTGAGAGAGAGACGGGTTTTTCTAGGTAGTTCTTAGTAGTGGTAGGGAAAAGATGAAAAGTCTCTTTCACGTTTCTCTAAAAATGCCTCCCGACCCTCAGAAGCCTCATCGGTGGAGTAAGCAAGTCGTGTCGCCTCGCCTGCAAAAAGCTGTTGACCTACTAATCCGTCGTCGATCAAATTGAAAGCGAATTTGAGCATACGGATTGCTGTAGGGCTTTTAGAATTAATTTCGGCTGCCCACTGCAGCGCTTCTGATTCGAGGTCGTTATGTGATACGACTTTATTTACCATTCCCATTTGGAACGCCTCTTCGGCATTGTAAGTGCGTCCTAAAAAGAAAATTTCTCTAGCAAATTTTTGACCAACTTGTCGAGCAAGGTAGGCAGATCCATAACCACCGTCGAAACTCGCTACATCAGCATCTGTTTGTTTAAACTTAGCGTGTTCCCGACTGGCGATTGTCAGGTCTGAAACCACGTGCAAACTATGACCTCCACCCGCTGTCCAACCGGGTACAACAGCAATGACGACTTTTGGCATAAACCTGATTAACCTTTGGACTTCAAGAATGTGAAGTCTGCCAGTTGTTGAAGCAGGTGTATCGCCATCGTATTCGTAACCATCCTTTCCTCGAATTCGTTGGTCGCCACCAGAGCAGAACGCCCACTCATCATCTTTCGGAGATGGGCCATTACCAGTTAGAAGTATCGAACCAACATCAGTAGTCATCCGCGCATGATCTAGAGCGGAATAAAGTTCGTCAACAGTTTTAGGGCGAAAAGCATTTCTAACTTCGGGTCTATTAATAGCAATCCTGACTGTCCCGTGTTTTTTTGCTCGATGATAAGTGATATCAGAAAAATCGAAATCCATATTTTCTGACCACTCGTCTTCGTGGAAAATGCTTGAAATGATAGGTTTTTTACTATTCACAAGAGTCTCATTGTACTATCGGCGAAGAAACGCACTGCTTTTCTGATCGAGAATTTAATTCAATAAGGAAAAAATGGAAAAATTTGAAGGTGTAATTGGTAAAACTTACGAAGACTCAACCCCATGGTGGCCAGAAATTAAACAACCACCCGCCGGGAGTCCTAACATAGTTGTGATTCTCCTTGACGATACTGGATTCGCCCACCTTGGGTGTTATGGATCTTCTATTAGCACGCCAAACATGGATAAATTGGCAGAAGAGGGTCTACAGTTTACGAATTTTCATACAACAGCTTTATGCTCTCCGACTCGCGCATGCCTTTTAACGGGTCGAAACCACCACACTGTTGGAATGCGAGCCGTTTCGAACATGAGAAGCGGTTTCCCACATTTACGTGGCAGAGTAACAAAACATGCAGCGAACATAGCTGAATTACTTCGTGACGAAGGTTACGGAACATACTGCGTTGGTAAATGGCATTTGACACCAATGGAAGAAACTTCTGGAGCAGGGCCTTTTGATCATTGGCCGACACAAAGTGGTTTTGATCGTTTTTATGGCTTTCTTCAAGGAGAAACAGACCAATTTCACCCTGAACTAACATTAGACAACCATCACATTGAAAGGCCGGGAGATAAAGAGGAGTATCATCTAAGCGAAGATCTTGTTGAGAATGCTTGCAAATTCATAAATGACTCCAAATCTATTTACCCAGAACAACCTTTCTTCCTTTATTTGACATTTGGTGCAACACATGCACCGCATCAAGCCCCAGAGGAATTCCTGCAAAAGTACCGTGGCAAATTTGATGAGGGATGGGATCAGATACGAACAGAGTGGTTTATGAAACAGAAAGAGCTAGGAGTGATCCCTGATGACACTGTTTTAGCCGATCGAAATCCTGGAGTCGAAGAGTGGGACTCTCTAAGCCAAAATCAGAAAACTTTTGCTTGTAGATTACAAGAAGCGTTCGCGGCAATGCTGGACCACACTGATGCACAAATCGGAAGTTTGTTGGAATATTTGGATGACATGGATCTGAAAGAAAACACAATTGTGATGCTTCTTTCCGACAATGGTGCAAGTCAAGAAGGTGGTCCAACGGGCCTTATGGATGAGATGAAATATTTCAATATGGTCCCAGAAGATGTTGACAAAGCAGTTGAAAAATTGGATGACATTGGAGGACCAAAGTCACATACAAATTATCCGTGGGGGTGGGCACAAGCTGGTAATTGCCCCATGCGGTGGTACAAACAGACAACTCATGGAGGAGGAGTTAGAGACCCATTCATTATCCGTTGGCCGAAGGTGATCAAGGATAAAGGCGGTAAGCGCGATCAGTTTCATCACATAACTGACGTGATGCCGTCTATTTTAGAGATACTTGGATTAGAAGCTCCTAAGATTTTCAATGGACTTGAACAGCTTGAAGTTGCTGGTACGAGCTTTGCATACTTGCTTAATTCTGAATCTGAACCAACGCGCAAAAAGGTTCAATATTTTGAAATGTTTGGTCATCGAGCGATCTGGAGTGATGGTTGGAAAGCTGTGTCTCGCCATGAGTTCCGACAAGATTATGATGATGAAGAATGGGAATTATTTCACCTGGATCGCGATGTCTCGGAAACCAACAACCTTTCTAAGACTGAACCAGAACGATTAAAAGAGATGATTCAGATGTGGTGGGAGGAAGCTGAGAAACATGGTGTCTTGCCTTTAGATGACCGAACACTTGAATTATTTCGCTCATCAACAGGAAAAGGCTCACCACACGCGAAAAGAACTTATATTTATCGTCATCCAATCTCTCACATGCCAGCAGGTGTTGCTGCGAACATGGGTAATAGATCATTTGTTATTGAAGCTGACATTAAAAGAAAGGAAAAGGAAAACGGTGTCCTTCTTGCCATCGGAGGGTCAAACGTCGGGTTGTCACTTTTTATCAAAGATGAGCGGCTTATGTTTGATTACAATATTTTTTATGATCACAAGATTCTTGAGAGCGAAATAACTGTTCCTGAAGGTGAAGTAAAAGTAGGGGTTTATCTCGAACGCGATGACCCCGCAGGCGAAGTAACCCTACTGATAAATGGAGAACAAGTAGGGAAAATGGAAATCCCATTTGTGATTCGACTTTTGGGTAGTACGGGTATGGATATCGGAAGAGATTCTCTTTCACCAGTATCAGAAAAGTACAGTGCCCCTTTTCCGTTCGAAGGCATGATAAATCAAGTGGTTGTTCATCTACCGGAACGTGGTAATACACTTGAAGAAACTTTTCTGGCGATGCGTTCAGAATTAGGAATGGAGTAATTCTTAAGAGTCTGGTTTTATGATTTCCAGCGCTCCGCTGGCTAAAAGAGATTCGAATTTCTCACTTTCCATTGAAAGATCTTCACGGCAGATTTCTTCGGTGTGCTCTCCGATAAGAGGAGCGCGTGTAATCACGGGAGATGCCATTTTTGATCCTCTAATGCAGGCTCCATCAAGAATAATTTCACCCACACCACCCAACTGTTTAACTTTTGGTAAAAAATTACGGGCAAGTAAGTGCTCATCACTCAATTGTTCAGCTGCATTTAAAACACGTCCAGCAGGGATCCCAGCATTTTGGCACATTTTTTCGACCTCTACTGAAGATAACGCAACACTCCAAGCGGAAACGATGGAATTTAGAGTTTCTCTGTGTTCGACTCTGTAAGCACTTAATAGATATTTTTCTGTTATGTCAGGGTCGAGCTGCATCAGAGTAGAAAGTTTTTTCCATTCCTCATCGTTTCTAACACAGATAACACACCACGATTCATCATCTTTGCATGGAAAAGGCCCCCAGGGAGCTCCTCTATCGGAATCATTTCCCTGAGGAATTACTGAATCCGGTTGAATAGCTTCTTTGCAGAAAAGGTCACCAAGTGTTCCAAGCAACACTTCGACTTGAGCCACTTCAATATGGTTACCACTCGCACCACGATTAATATTGACAATTGCAGCAAGCGCGAAAACTGCAGAAAGGCGGCCTGCTAGGTGGTCTGGATGAATCGCTGTAGTTCCAGGCGGAGGATCCCCATCCTTAAAAGCCCAAAGCCATGACAAACCGCTTACTGTTTGAATAGTAGGGCCGTACCCATTCCAGTTAGCAAAATCACCTTTACTTCCCATCAACTGACTGCTAATCATTACCGCATTAGGATTGATTTGTTTTATTGCGTCGTAACCGAGCCCTAATACATCCATAGTTCCAGTTGAATTGTTTTCAATTACGACATGACAGTCCTTGATCAACTCAAGCACCACTTCACGAGCTTTTTCGTTTTTTAGATTTGCACCAAATGCGCGTTTAGTTCTATTCGATGAAGCGAAAGAGGCCGTCATGGTGCCGCCAAGCACAATTCTAATGAAGTCTGGATACTCCCAACTTTCTATTTTTATAACATCAGCACCATATTCTGCGAGCATACGACCGCATTCGACTCCGACTCCGCCGTGTCCAAAGTCCACTACTTTCAAACCTTCAAGAGGCAGGTCAGCAGGAGTGAGGGATTTGGTGGGAAGAGAGAACGGAGTCTGACTGAATTCTGGGTCATCCTGGTCGACTGTTGGGGCGGGGAATCTGTACCCAACGCGTTTGCCGTCAACTTCAGCAAAACCTGACATTACCGGAGCAGTCAGACCATTCGTGATTTCAAGAGTTTGGAAAGTTCCACGAGATTTGTAGTGAGTATTAGTTAAAACATCAGAAGGTTTGAGCATCGGAGTGGCTATAACACCACGTTTTTGAGCTTCAATGCAGCCTTCTATCATTGGTTTGTTTTGCCAGTGTTCCCAGAAAAGAGGATTAATCACATCAAGATTCATGTAGCGATTAATAGTGCTTTCCCAATATTCATCAGCGAAACTTTCTGGCGATCCCATCCATTCCCACAGTGCCTTCCATTGTCTTGGAGCCAGAATTACTTGCCTTACGAAACCATCAGCGCAAGGAATATGAGGGTAGAGGGGACTGTCTCCAGACCTTATGAGCGTCGCTGGACCACCAGAAACCTCACTTGCTGAAGCATTTGGAATACCCCATGTATTCATTTGAGCTAGAGCCTCAACTGCAGAAACATCGATGTGTTGGCCGGTGCCGTTACGATCGCGGTGCAAAATACCGAGAAGAGTTGCATAAGCGCCAACTATTCCGAGCGTGTCATAAGAAATCGATCCAGGTGCTAATAACGGAGGTTTGTCGATCACGCCAGAAACTGACAACCAACCGGAACGTGCAAAAACGACTTCATCTGTGCCTACAAAAGAAGAATCAGGTCCTGTTTGTCCAAAGTCGGTGAGAGAAACAATTATGAGAGAGGGATTTTCAGAAAGCAAAAGTTCGGGTGATATTCCAAGTTCTGCGAGAGTTCCGGCTAAGAAGGTTTCGATTAAAACATCGCTTTGCTTTATTAAAGTGACAAGGTCATCGATACCTTCTGTGGTGTCAAAATCGATTGATGTTGAACGCTTATTTAGGTTTCGGTAAGCGAAGTATAAGGAAGTTCCATCTGGAGAAAATGGTCCCATTGAGCGAGACACAGCACCACTCGAAGGTTCAATTTTCAATACATCAGCACCCAAATCACCTAGTATGCGGCCGCAGAGTTCACCTTTTTCGTCAGACAGGTCAAGAACACGCAACCCTTCTAAAGGCGAAAACTCATCGCTGAACATATTCTCCATAGCGTTGATAGTAATTGTTATTTTTAAGAATGTCGATGCGGATCTCTACCCTTTCTGACTATATAGAAGGCTTCTTTCGCGTTAAAGTGCGAGAGTGACGAAACGAGTTCGCTATTCCCTTTTTTTTGTTTTTGTGTCTTTTCTTTTTCTTTCAACAGGTGAAATAGCGGTAGGGGAAACAGAATCGATTCGTGAAGCTCGCGAGAAGAAACAAGACGCTTCAAATCGACGAGCAGATGCTGCCTCTGTTTTGAAACTAGCGGAAGCTGATGATGAGGCAGTTGTGCAGGCTTTAAACGATCTAGATGCTGCTGTTGCAATGGAACAAGGAAAGATTGAGGCGGCAAGACAGGCCATAGAGGCCGCAGAAGCGGAAGCTACACTTCGTTGGGTTGAAACTGACCAAGTTGTTAAAGGAATTGAAGATCTAAGAAGACGTTTACGAGATCTGGCAGTCGATGTCTATGTTTCTAGTATGAATCCAAGTTCATTCTTCGAATCTGACGATATGTCAAGTGCCGTTAGAAAGTCAGCCATCCTTAGCGCGGTGTCTGGTGACCAAGGTGATTTAGTAGACCAACTAAGAGCTTTGGAAGCGGATAAAGAAGAGATAGCACGTTCGGCTGATCAGGCCATTCGTGATGCAGAAAGAAATCAACTTGAGATAGAAGCTGGTTTGTTGGTACTTGATAGTCGGATTTCAGAAAGAGAGACAGCGCGAGATGAGGTTCAGGATCGTATTGAATTAGCTGAAGCTGAGGTTGCAGATTGGAAGCGTGAGCAGTATTTAATGGCAATACTTATTGACAACTTAATTGCGGAAGAACTAAGAAAATCAGCTCCAGATTTAACGAAAGAGTCAGGGCAAGGCTTTATCCTACCAATAGATAAGAGTAGTAAAATAACATCTTCATTCGGGATGAGAACTCATCCGATTTTAGGAGTGAAACGAATGCACAACGGAGTTGATTTTGATTGTGTCAGAAATCAACCAATTTGGGCGGCTAAAAAAGCGAATGTTCTATTTGCTGGAACTAAAGGTTCTTATGGCAAAACAGTGATTCTCGAACATGAAGGGCCAGTTCTAACGCTTTATGCACATTTAAATGAACTTTTAGTGTCTACTGGTATGGAGGTAGCGACAGGAGATTTGATTGGAAAGTGTGGAACGACTGGTCGGTCGACCGGTAATCATCTTCATTTTGAAGTTCGTACAGGTGGTGAAGCGAAAGATCCGATGATTGTGTTACCTAAAAACTGAAGGATAAGAAATGAGCAATGAAAATTATAAGATTGGTGTAGCCGGAGCTGGTGTGATGGGTTCAGGAATCGCTCAGGTGATGGCGCTTTCTGGTTGTGAAGTGGTATGTCGTGACATTGATGAAGAGGTGCTAAATGCTGCTTCATCAAGTGTGGATTCTGGACGTTTTGGAGTTAGAAGTGCTGTTGAGCGTGGAAAGTTAACCGATGAAGAGGCTAACAATGCTTTGGAGAGGTTGCGTTTTACAACAGAGACAAAAGAGTTCGATGATTTAGATTTAATCATCGAAGCAATCCCGGAAAGATTCGATCTGAAAGTGTCATTCTGGAAGGAACTTGATGAAACGGCATCTGATAGAACAATTTTTGCTTCCAATTCGAGCGGGTTTCCAATTTCTGCAATGGCGGCGGCGACTGAAAGGTCGGACAGATTTATTGGATGGCACTGGGCGTCTCCGGCGCCAGTAATGAAGTTGGCTGAGATCGTAAGGGGAAGAGAAACTTCTCAAGAAACAGTGGATACTGTTGTTTCTCTTGCAGAATCAGCCGGTAAGAATCCAGTAGTTATTGCCGATACTGATACGAATTGGGGTTATGTAACAAACCGTGTCTATTTCGCAATGGTTAAAGAAGCTTCTGCTGTTGTTAGTGAAGGTATTGCTGACCGCGATCAAATAGATCAGCTGATGACTGACTGTTTTCGTTGGCCTTCGGGGCCTTTTGGAATGACACGAGGCGCCACCTCGGGGTGGAAATAGTTATATGAAAGCTGCTTTGCACACAGGAATTGGAAAACCCTTATCTCTTGTCAATGATGTCGATTTAGTTGGACCTAAAGAAGGTCAAGTTTTAATCAGAACTGAGTATTGCGGTATCTGTCATTCCGATGTGAGTGTTTTGGATTCATTGGAGTTAACTCCCATGATTTTGGGACACGAAGCCGCCGGTGTTGTGGAAGAAATAGGTGAAGGTGTTACATCGGTAACTAAAGGCGACTCTGTATTGATGACTCCTATCGGGCCATGTGGTGATTGTGATATGTGCAATCTTGAAAGACATACACTTTGTGAAAGAGGGCAAACCTTTGTTTTTGGAACGTTTCCGGATGGAAGTACACCTTTTCAAAGAAATGGATCTCCTGTCTATCAGGGTCTTGGAGTGGGTGGTTTTGCTGAATATACGATTTTAGAAGAACGAAATGTTGTCCGCGTAGAAAAAGGTATTCCATTAGAGACGATTTGTTTAATAGGTTGTGGAGTGCAAACGGGTGTTGGTTCTGTTCTTAATACTGCAAAAGTTGCTCCTGGTTCAACAATCCTCGTCATGGGTTTGGGAGGTGTGGGACTTTCGGTGCTACAAGGAGCGCTGATAGCTAAAGCTGAAAAGGTTATTGTTTCAGATCCTGTCAAAGATAGAAGGGCAAAAGCTCTGGAATTAGGTGCTACTAACGTTATTGATCCTACTGTGGATGATTTGATTAATTCTGTAATGGAATTAACGACAGGAAAAGGAGTTGACTACGCTTTCGATGCTGTAGGAAAATCCGAGCTAATTGAGGTTGGTATGACTGTGACTAGGGCTGGTGGAACAACGATAATAGTGGGAGCCCCCCCTCCGGATGATGAACTAAAGTTTTCATCTGCATTACATCTGATGATGAGCGAGAAACGCTTATTGGGTTCACTTTTGGGATCTTGCAATGCACAAGTAGATATACCGCTTCTAATCGACTATTGGCAAAATGGTCTGCTGGATTTGGAAAGCATGATTAGTCAAACATATTCATTGGATGACATAAACTTAGGAATAACTGATCTAAGAAATTCAACTGGAATCAGAACTGTTGTAAAAATTCATGAAAGCTGACATAAGTTTGAAATCTCAAATCGGTTACTTGATAGCCGCAGTTTCTGCTATCTGCGCTCTTATTTTTTCCTTCGCAGTTTCAGTGAAGGGTATTCTCTGGGGCGAAATAGGCATGAGTAGATGGATGTATGAAAATACCCCGGAATTTTTGGACTTTTTTGGCGACATTATTGATGCCCCTATTACTGATCTCGGCGCTCCATTACTTTTTATAGGTATCTCAATTTTGGTTTATTGGCAGTGGGGTAGATACGCAACAATAGGACTAGTTTTCGCGGGATTCATGACGAGTCTAACCAGAATCTCTGATGTTGTCGAACGGTCTGGACCAAATGAAAATTTTGTTTTTTACGAATCAAGTTTTATTTATGGTGAAGGTGGATATCCCAGTGGTCATATTGTGTACGCCATAATGATCTTTGGAATGATCGCTTATTTAGCCGAAAAACACTCGAAAACACAGGTAGGAACAATAGTTAAATACTTCATGTTTCTACTCATTTTACTAAACCTTTGGACAAGAATAAGCGGACTCCATCATTGGCCAGGCGACGTGATCGGAGGAGTACTACTATCCACGCCTGCATTTTTGATAGTCATATGGCTGTATAACCGTGTTCCAGGGTTTATTGAACGGAACCCAAAAATATATAAGTTTGTTTTTGAAGAGGGAAATAATTAGCCAACAAAAGCCGAAGCAAATACAAGCGAAACAATTGTCATTACTTTTATAAGAATATTCATGGCTGGACCGGATGTATCTTTAAATGGATCGCCTACCGTATCACCGACTACAGCGGCTTTATGAGGTTCGGATCCTTTCCCTCCCAGTTCGCCACTTTCAATGTATTTCTTAGCGTTATCCCAAGCGCCTCCTGCATTAGCCATAAATATTGCAAGGCAAAAGCCTGCAACTAAAGCGCCTGCTAAAAAACCACCTAAAGCGTCGATGCTGACAAAACCCAATATCAACGGAACCACAACGGCAAGAATTCCTGGTGCAAGCATTTCTCTTAAGGAAGCGGTTGTGGAAATTGCTACACATCTAGCAGAATCTGGAACGACACCCTCTACTCCTTCCCTGAGTCCTGGGATTTCGCGGAATTGTCTGCGTACTTCTTCGATCATCTTTTGCGCTGCACGGCCTACTGCATCGATTGTCAATGCGGCAAAAAGGAAAGGTAACATCGCCCCTAAGAAAAGTCCAATAAACACTTCGACTTGGCCGATGTCTAACGAAAGTGAACCTCCCGCCTCAATTACTGCAAATTCAAAGCTTTTGAAAAGAGCAAGTGCCGTTAAAGCGGCAGAACCGACAGCAAATCCTTTAGCAACAGCTGCTGTTGTATTACCGAGTGAATCTAAAGCGTCGGTGACCTCTCGAACTTCAGGACCTAATTCGGCCATTTCAGCGATCCCACCAGCATTATCAGCTATTGGTCCGTAAGCATCCACTGATACTACAACGCCGAGTGTGGCTAACATTCCTATCGCAGCGACAGCAATACCGTAAATTCCTCCGTCAAGATTGTAATAGGAGTCAAAGGCCATCTCGCCACCCCAGTATGCAACGGCGATTCCAACGCCTAGTAAGGCCACAGAAGCTGCTACTGAAATCATTCCCGCCGAAATTCCTCCGAGAATTGTCGTTGCCGGTCCAGTTTTTGCCTGATCAGCGATTTTTTTGACTGGTGAATAGTGATCGGACGTATAAAATTCTGCTGTTTTCCCTAGCGCCCAACCCACTAGTAAACCGCCAACCACTGCTATAGCTAAACCGAGTGGATTGTCGAAGTCTGCATTATCACCAAACATCCAATAGGCAATACCAATAGTCGCTAGAACTGTCAAAAGCATTGCAACGTTGGTGCCAAGGTGTAGGGCACGACTTAAAGCACGAGTATCAGTTGATTCACCACCACGGACAAGAAATGAACCAAGTATGGATGTCAACATTCCAGCGAAAGCGATTGCTAGCGGGAATAACAAGAGCGACATGTTGGTGGATACTGATGCATCTTCAGCTGTAAGGCCCAAAGCAAAAGCAACTAATGATATTGGTGCAATAATTGAACCTGCATAACTTTCAAAAAGGTCAGCTCCCATTCCGGCTACGTCACCGACGTTATCTCCAACGTTGTCGGCGATAGTCGCAGGGTTTCTGGGGTCATCTTCGGGAATTCCTGCCTCAACTTTTCCAACTAAGTCAGCTCCAACGTCCGCTGCTTTTGTATAAATGCCTCCTCCGACACGTGAAAAAAGAGCTATTGATGAAGCACCAAGCCCGTATGCAGTCACTACCTCAAAAGCATCATCAACTTCGGCAACTAATACGAAAAGAATGTACACAAGCGCTAAACCACCGAGAGCAAGACCAGCGACGGAAAATCCCATTACGGCACCTCCACGAAAAGCTATTGGTAGAGCCTTACCGGGGCCATCTTGGGCGGCATGTGCGGTCCGAGCATTTGCCATAGTGGCTACTGTCATTCCCGCATATCCGGCTGTGGCGGACAGGATTGCACCAATGATATAAGTGAGTGAGGCTACTGGAGCAATAAGTATGCCTATGAGAATTGCCATTACGGCAACGAAAATGGATACCCAGGAATATTCCTGACGTAAGAAAGCTCGTGCTCCTTTTTCGATCTCATTCATAAGGAAAATCATGCGCTCATTACCAGGTGAAGCTGCTTTTACATTTGTGTAAAAATAGCCTGCTAGAAGTAAAGCTAATAGAGCAGATGAAAGTGCTAGATATGGTATGGCTTCCAAGGGGTTGTCTCCTGATTGGTTGTATTTAGACGAATTATTTGTGGACAACCTAAATGGCTGAACAGTATGGCTAATAATAGCCAAAATGACGGTATTAAGTGTGATACGGGCTTCCAACCTCAGTGCCACATTTAACTTACTAAATCAGTAAATAAGTGGCGCAAACATAAAAGATCGGTAACGCTTAATGTATGGAGCGACGGGATTTACGTCACAAAATGCTTGAAAAGCGTAAAACTCTAAAACCTGAAACTGTGGAGATGGCGTCACTAAAAGTATGCGCAATACTCAAAGATTTGAACTGTTTCAAAGAGGCAAGAAAAATAGCTTCCTACGTTGCTATTAACGGAGAAATTGACCCTAAATCTCTTGAAAGTGTCGAAAAAGTCTTTTCTTTTCCATTAATGCAAGAATCAGGCAATTTAAAGTTTTTTCGTTCAAATGGAAATTTTACAATAGGGGCTTTTGGAGTCCCCGAACCCACTTCGGAGATTGAAGACGAATTGGAAACACTGGACCTGGTGATCGTGCCGCTAGTAGCAGCGGATCACGATGGCAACAGATTAGGTCATGGTGCAGGTTATTACGATAAAACTTTCGATTCTGCAAAATTGTTGAAACGGCCAAAATTGGTCGGTTTAGCTCACAGCTTCCAAGTGGTTAAAAAGTTCCAGTCAAAAGAATGGGATGTTCCATTAGATGTGGTGGTTACTGACAAAGAAGTATTTTTCGCAGAAATCGCACATGCAAGAGTTTCCATGGGGGAGTATTAAGAAGTGAGAATAATTGTTGTTGGAGCAGGTGAAGTTGGAACTTATGTGGCGGATCGCCTTAGTCGACAAGAGCATGACATAGCGTTAATCGAACTTGACCCTGAACGTTTTAGACAGATTGATGCAGAACTAGATGTGTTGGCGATAAATGGTAGTGGAACAGACCCAGCTGCTTTGCAGCGTGCTGGCATTGATGACGCGGATTTACTTGTCGCTGCAACAAATAAGGATGAAATCAATCTTTTCTCTGCACTTCTCGCAAGACAAGCGGGAGTTAATAAAACAATTGTTCGCGTTGAGTCCAGAAAACTTAGGAGCAAAGAAGTATCCGCTCTGTTCGATAAATTTGATGACCATTTAGTCATCGATCCTGACCAGGAAGTGGCCGATTCTGTCCTACGGTTAATGGAATATCCCGGCGCAATGGATCTCTCACGAATGGCCGACGAAGAAGTTGTCATCATTGGCGCCCGTCTACCTGCACACGCACCAATGGTCGGGGTTTCATTGCACGCTTTAGGAAGAGAGCTCGACCCTGACTGGGATTTTATTGTTGGAACAATCACTAGAAAAGTTCAAGAAGATGACCAAGAGGAGAAAACTATTATTCCCCGTCAGGATGAAGTTCTCAGAGAAGGTGACTTACTCCGAATAATTTGCAAGAGTCGAGCATTGCGAGATGTGACTGATCGGCTAGGAATAGCAAAAGATGTTCCGAGAAGGGCGCTTCTGCTAGGTGGAGGAAGAACCGCAGAAATGATAGCTGAGTCACTTTTATACAGAGGAGTCGATGTCGCAATCATTGAGAAAAAACACGAACGTGCTCTTGAGTTAAGTGAAACTCTGGCTAAAGCATTGATATATGAAGGAGATGTAACAGATGTTGAAATGCTCGAAGAGGCGGACGTTGCGCGCCAAGATCTTGTTATTGCTTTAACTGGTGAAGATGATGCAAACGTTTTGGCTTGTTTATACGCCAAGTCCACTTCCGCACGTTCAAAAAAGAATAACAACGAAGCCGGAATTGAGACGATCGCTGTAGTGCACAGGTTGAAACTTCTTGACCTATTAGAAACAAATCAAGTTGACACTGCACTAAGTCCTCGAACTGCAACCGCAAATAGTGTTCTACGTTTCGTTAGAGGGGATGTGGGGAGTGTGGCTGCAGTCGAAACATTTCTACACGGTGACGTTGAGGTTCTAGAGTTTGCTGTTTCTGACGACAGCCCTTGTGTAGGAAAGACTCTTTCAGACATGGAAGTTCCAAAAGATGCCCTCGTTGGCGCCATTGTCCGTGATGGAAAAGCTCAAATAGCGCGTGGACAGAGCACTTTTCGATCCAATGATCATGTAATAGCCATTGCTAAACCAGAATCAGTCGACAAACTAACATCTCTTTTCGTGTGATTCTTTCTCCATCTTTCATAGCTGGTCTTTCGAAAAAAGAGAGTTTCGTAACCTCCCCAACTTTAATTGCAGTATGCCGAGGAATAGTAGGTGGAGTTTCCGTTGTTGGATTTCTTGCCATTACCTCTGGTCTTATAGATTTGACTGGAAGTGGTGAAAACACTTCCAAATTGCTTATTTTTGGAACCTTTACAACCCTTTTCTTTACATTTTTATCCCGATATTTAGATCAGACGAAGTTAAGTAAGTCTGAAGGCTTGTTAGCCATTACTTGTGGGTTTGTTGCAGGTATTTTCACATCTTCATTGCTATACATGCTGACTGGCGAGATGAATAGTTTTCAGGATTCTCTATTTGAATCCACTGCAGCTTTTACAACTACATCACTGAGTATTTTAAATGTAAATACTTTTGGGAATGGAATGCTTTTCTTTCGAAGCTTTTCGCAACTCCTGGGATCATTTGCAGCAATTCTGTCTGCTGTAATGTTTCTCCCAATCTCCGACCAACAACATGACTCGACTTCTTCAGCATTGGAACTTGATCGTATGTTTCTTCAAAGAAGAATTGCAGCGATTCAAAATATCGCCTTAATACACCTAGCTTCGATTGCTGTTGTAACTCTTCTCTTATCATTTGAAAGAATGAGTTTTTTCAACTCTCTGTTGATGGCCGTAAGTGCGGTTTCAACAGGGGGCTTTACTGTTAATTCTTCATTCCTAACAGATCCATCTGTTCAGTGGATACTAATGATGGGAATGATTGTTGCTGGCACCAGTTTCTTAACTATCTGGAGATTGGTAACCGGTAGATTTACTTCCGCTTTTCGCTCAAGTGAGCTACATACATATTTACTGCTTATAGCCATCTCAACCGTTTTGTTTTATCTTTGGACGAATAATGATTCCCAATCATCGCTGCGTCAGTCATTACTGTTTGTTTCTTCGGCAATTTCGACGACTGGCTTCCACTTCCTACCATTTGGAAATTGGACAGTAGCTGCATCTTTTCTTCTATTACTTCTTATAGCGATTGGACCCATGTCCTTATCAGGTGGAGGTGGCTTCCAAATACTCCGCTTGCGTATTCTTTTTAGTGTTTCGATTCGCGAACTCGTTCGACAGTTGCACCCCAGGGCGATAGTTAAAATTCGAGTAGGTAAGGAAATTATTGCTGACAAAAACGTTCGACAAGTAGTCGTCTTTCAGTTCTTATTTCTATCAATTGTTTTTTCAACTTCATTACTTCTAACCCTTCTAGGTGTGAGTGTTTATGATGCTTTTGTTTCCGCAGTAAATGCTCTTGCGACTGCTGGACCTATTAGAGGAGTTGATGGGGCAATTATTGATATTGCTACATTTTCCTCGGGCGAAAGGCTTGCATTGCTTCCAGCGATGCTTTCAGGGCGGCTTTATTTGTTACCTGTTTTTGTTACTTTAGGATATTTATTGTCAGAGTCCAGAAATTTCTTGAGACCTCGAAGAAGATATTTGCGATGGAAAAGCAGTTTTAAATCATGAAACTGTCTAGTCGGAATATCCGTAGTACGAGCTTGCATGTTTGTGGCATTGCTCTACTTTTCCTTTCCTTTGGGATAGGAATTACCTCTCTCATTGCTCTGTTCGATGCTCGTACGGACCTAAATGCCTTGTTCTTTAGTGCTTTGATTATTGCTGTTCTGGGTCTTATTTTGTTTACTTCAACGACGATTGGAGAAACAGATCAAGCTTCTATATTCAGTGCAGTAGGCGCCACTTGGTTGCTGGTGTCACTATTGGGCACTTTGCCATATTTGTTGGCAGGAACATTTGATAGAGCTGGAATAGGAGCGCCTGAAATTTTCGTGGACGCTCTTTTTGAATCAGTTTCAGGTTTTTCTTGTACCGGTTCAACAGTTTTTGGTGCTCATAACCTAATCGAGCTTCAGGGGGCTGGGATACTTTTTTACCGACAACTAACTCAATGGATAGGGGGAATGGGTATTGTCGTACTCGTTGTTTCAGTCCTTCCCTCTCTTCGAGCTAGTGGTTTAGGTCTTATCGATGCAGAAGCACCTGGCGCTGGAGTGGAAAGAATCGCACCGAGAGTAGCTGAGACTGCAAAAAAATTCTGGTACATCTACGCTTCGTTAACTGTTCTTGTATCAGTTTTACTTTTTGCCACTGGAATGGGTTTGTTCGATGCGATTTCACACGCAATGACGACTGCTTCAACGGGTGGTTTTTCCACCAGAGATCTGTCAATAGGCCACTGGAACAGTCTTTCTATTGAGATAGTGATTATGGCTGGTTTGCTACTCGGGGCGACTAATTTTACTTTGCATGCACGGTCGATCGAAAAACGTCGTTTTGACTATGGCAACGATTCGGAATTTAAGTCATTCATTATGCTCCTCATGAGTGGAATTATTCTAGTAACTCTTCTTTTGACTCTCGACGGCGCATCGTTCTCACGTGCCTTACGAGTTGCGTCATTCAATGTGATCACACTTGGATCGAGCGGCGGCTTTGGAAATGCATCGGGGAGTGGCACTGCAGGCGATTTTGTTTCTTGGACATCTTCCTCACAAATAGTTCTTCTCTTTTTTCTTATTTTTGGCGGCTGCACAGGGTCGACCTCTGGTGGAGTCAAAATAATGCGTCTACGTATCGGGTTAGCTCACGCTTATAGAACCTTGCGTTCTATAAGACGCCCACGAGCGCTACTACAAGCTCGTATGGGAAGTAGAACCATTCCAGATACTTTGGTCGAACGCGTAGCAGGTTTTGTAGTCGTATACGGAATATTAGTAGTCGCCGGTACTTTTATTCTTACAGCTCTAGGTGCAGATTTAATTACTTCTTTAAGTGGGGTATTCAGCGCTCTGGGAAATATGGGGCCAGGATTAGGTGAAATCGGACCATCATCTTCTTTTGTTGACGGATTCTCAGCACCCGGAAGAGCGGTTCTACTTATTTTTATGATGATCGGGAGGCTTGAAATTTTCCCAATGTTACTAATGTTCGTTCTGCCATATAGGAATTCGGTTAAGGCTATTAAGTCAAAAAATTAGACCCGTGGTGCTGATTAATCGATTTAAACACTAAAATTAACACCAGTTGAATTTACCCAGATCAACGACGCTCAGGGCATTCATTTATCTATAAATGGACAGATTATGGGCGCAAAGAATCGGAAAAACCTACAAAACGGCAGAATTCCAGCTGCTCAAGGTCTTTATGATCCCAGATTTGAACATGACTCTTGTGGTGTCAACTTTGTCTGTAACTTACGTGGCGAAGCGAGTCATGAAATTGTACAAATGGGTATTGATGCGCTTTGCACATTACAACATAGAGGGGCAATAGGAGCCGAAAAAAACACTGGAGATGGAGCGGGAATACTGATGCAAATTCCCGACAAATTGTACAGAGATAGCCTTCCTTTCGATTTGCCAGCGAAAAATCAATATGCGACTGGAATCGCTTTTCTTCCTCATGATGTGAAGCAAGCAGAGAGAGCGTTAAAGCAATTAGAAAAACTGGCTGAAGAGGAAGATTTGGTAATAATCGGATGGAGAGAACTTCCCATTGAACCGTCAGATATTGGCATGTCTGCAAAAGAGGCAATGCCTTACATGAAACAAATATTTGTGAAAGCAAAGGGTGATTATGATATCTCAGGATTGGATTTAGATCGAAAAGTCTTTCCATTTAGAAAACGCGCTGAACGTGAAATTTACGAAGAACACGAAGATTCGGAAGTGTTAACAGGCGTGGGAACTTCCACAAATGAACAAATCGGCGTTTACTTCCCATCACTTTCTTCGAGAACAATTGTTTATAAAGGAATGTTAACCACTCTTCAGCTCGGAAATTTTTTCTTAGATCTGCATGACGAACGAACTGAAAGTGCAATGGTTTTAGTTCATTCAAGATTTTCCACCAATACCTTTCCGTCATGGCCCTTAGCCCACCCATACAGGTTCATCGCTCATAATGGTGAAATTAATACCGTTCAAGGTAACCGTAACTGGATGAAATCTAGAGAAACACTCCTCGAAACGAATCTAATTTCGGGTGAATTAGATCGATTATTTCCAATTTGTACTCCTGGAGCAAGCGATACTGCAAGTTTTGATGAGGTTCTTGAGCTGCTCGTAATGGGCGGTTACTCGCTACCTGAAGCGATCCTTATGATGATTCCGGAACCTTGGGAAAACCATGAAAACATGACCTCAAAAAGGCGTGCCTTCTATCAGTACCACTCAACATTAATGGAACCTTGGGATGGTCCTGCCTCCATAGCATTCACAGATGGAACTTTAATTGGTGCAGTTTTAGATCGTAATGGGTTGCGTCCAAGCAGATACTGGGTGACCAGTGATGATCTAGTGGTTATGGCGAGTGAAGTGGGAGTGCTTGAAATAGAGCCTGAAAACATTATCGAAAAAGGCAGACTTGAACCTGGACGAATGTTTCTGATCGATACGGAAAAAGGACGGATTGTTCGTGATAGTGAAATTAAGGAGAATTTAGAGTCTGAGAAACCCTATTCTCAGTGGCTCGAAAAGAATTTTGTACACCTGCGTGAACTTCCAGAAGTTCCTATTGAACACGAAGATAGTTTGTCTCTCCAGGAAAAGCAGCAAGTTTTTGGATACACACATGAAGAAATTAAACTCCTTTTGGCTCCAATGGTTCGAGATGAAAAAGAAGCTATTGGTTCAATGGGTAACGATGCACCAATAGCTGCCTTGTCTCAACGACCCAGAAAATTGTATGACTATTTCCAACAACTTTTCGCTCAAGTAACTAACCCACCCTTGGATGGAATTCGAGAAGAACTCATTACAGCTGTGTGTGTGAACATTGGTTCAGACCGAAATTTACTATCACCAGAAGAACGGTCTTGTACGAAATTGTTTTTACCAAGTCCTGTATTAACTGAAGCGGAGTTGAGCAAAATTGAAATAGCTACAGGTAGTGAAGAATTTAACGACTTCAAAGCAGTCCGAATGGACGCAATTTTCGAAGTTGAAAAAAATGAAGAAGGCTTAAGAGCCGGTTTGGATAACTTGAGAAAGCTTGCTTCTAAAGCGGTTGCTGACGGTGCAAATATCTTGATTATCTCTGACCGATTAGTGTCGAGAAAGATGGCTCCGATTCCTTCTCTACTCGCAGTGGGAGCAGTTCATCATCATCTCATAAGCGAAAAGTCCAGAAGTTCGACCGGGATTATCGTTGAAAGCGGAGACGCAAGAGAAGTCCATCATATTGCTACTTTAATTGGCTATGGAGCATCGGCAGTTTGCCCATACACAGCTTATGAGACGATTGATTACCTCATCGACAAAGGAAAACACGGACTTAGCTCCGAATCGGATCCAAACGATGCAAGAAGGAGTTACATAAAAGCTGTCGAGAAGGGCATGTTAAAAATAATGTCAAAAATGGGAATCTCAACGGTTGCGTCATATTCTGGTGCGCAGATCTTCGAAGCAATTGGTTTAGGTCATGAAATCATAAGCGAATGTTTTACTGGAACGGTAAGTCGCTTAGGTGGAGTTGGTTTTGAAGTTATAGCCAACGAAGTGAAGCAAAACCATCAAGTAGCATTCCCAAGTAATCCTGGGGCTAACCCTTATCGAACTTTAGAACCCGGCGGAGAATATCAATGGCGCCGTGATGGTGAGTTTCATTTATTCAACCCTGAAACTGTTTTCAAACTTCAGCATGCTACAAAAGAACGACGATACGACATATTCCGTGAGTACACGAAAATGGTGGATTCTCAATCTGAAGAACTCGCAACTTTACGAGGCTTGTTTAAATTTGATGAATCAAGAAAGAAATCTATTTCAGTCGACGAAGTGGAGCCAGTGTCAGAAATAGTTAAAAGATTTGCTACTGGAGCAATGTCGTATGGCTCGATTTCTGGAGAAGCGCATGAAACCCTAGCTATTGCAATGAACAGGATCGGAGGTAAGTCGAACACTGGTGAAGGTGGGGAAGACGCGGAGCGTTTTGTTCAAGATGAGAATGGTGATCTTCGCCGATCAGCGATAAAACAAGTCGCTTCAGGAAGATTTGGGGTTACAAGTGAATATCTTGTAAACAGTGACGACATCCAAATAAAAATGGCACAAGGTGCTAAACCTGGAGAAGGAGGACAACTTCCGGGACACAAGGTGTACCCATGGATAGCAAAAACTCGCCACTCAACTCCTGGAGTTGGCTTGATATCACCGCCACCTCATCACGATATTTATTCGATTGAAGATTTAGCTCAACTTATTTACGACTTAAAGAATGCAAATCCTGAAGCACGTGTTCATGTAAAATTAGTCGCAGAAGTTGGTGTAGGAACGGTGGCGGCTGGAGTTTCAAAAGGACACGCTGATGTTGTTCTAATCTCTGGACATGACGGTGGAACGGGTGCGTCACCGTTAACGTCAATAAAACATGCGGGTGCTCCATGGGAACTTGGTTTAGCTGAAACTCAGCAAACTCTTCTTCTTAACGGATTACGTGACAGAATTGTTGTTCAAGTGGATGGCCAGCTTAAAACTGGTCGGGATGTCGTTATAGCTGCTTTGCTTGGAGCCGACGAATTTGGTTTCGCAACGGCTCCACTAGTCGTTATGGGTTGCATAATGATGAGAGCCTGTCATTTAGACACGTGCCCTGTTGGTGTCGCTACACAGAATCCCGAATTGAGGAAGAAATTTACAGGCAAACCTGAATTCGTTGTTAATTTTTTTGAGTTTATCGCTGAAGAAGTCAGAGAAATATTAGCTGAACTTGGTTTCAGAAGTCTTGAAGAAGCTATCGGGCAGGTCGAACTTCTTGATACTGAAAGTGCGATTTCTCACTGGAAAGCAGATGGGTTGGATCTGTCCCCGATACTTTACGCTCCGCCTCTACCCGAAGGCACGGAGAGGAATCAAACCACTTTCCAAGATCACGGTTTAGAGGCAGTACTAGATCGTGAACTTATAGAAAAGTCGAAAGAGTCTTTAGATGGAAACGGGTCAACTGTTATTGATTGTTTGATTAACAACACAGACCGTTCAGTAGGAACACTTCTCGGTTATGAGCTGACCAAACGACATGGTGGAAAGGGTTTACCAGATGAAACTATTTCTGTAAACATGACGGGATCCGCAGGTAACAGCTTAGGAGCTTTCATTCCGTCTGGAATCTCTCTTCGTTTGGAAGGAGATGCAAACGACTATGTCGGCAAAGGTCTTTCAGGGGGGAAAATATATATACGTCCACATGAAAAATCGCCATTTAATGCAAGCGAACAAATTATTGCCGGAAATGTCCTCCTATACGGTGCCACGGCTGGAGAAGCTTTTTTTAGAGGAAAGGTCGGTGAAAGGTTTTGCGTCAGAAATTCTGGTGCAATTGCTGTAGCGGAAGGGATTGGTGACCACGGTTGTGAGTACATGACCGGCGGAAGAGTGGTAGTTCTAGGTGAAACAGGTAGAAACTTCGCTGCGGGAATGTCAGGAGGGATTGCTTTTGTGTACGACCCGCATAATCTTTTTCACCCGAAAGTCAATCCAGAAATGGTGATTCTTGAAGCAATCAACTCAGATGACTCGAGTTGGCTCAGGGAACTCTTAAGCAGATACTTAGACGAAACTAAATCTGATCTTGCTGAAAGACTCTTAAATGATTGGAATAGTTCAACTGAACACTTTGTGAAGGTAGTACCAGTTGACTATAAGCGTGTTCTGGAAGCAGCCGAAGCCGCAAAAATATCTGGCAAGGATGAAACAGAAGCAGTGATGGCTGCTTCAAGGAAGTGACAATATGGGTGACGCTAGAGGATTCTTAGAACACGATCGTGAAGTTCCCGAGAGACGACCAGTTTCAGTCCGATTACACGATTGGAATGAAGTGTACGAAGACTTCTCGAAAGAACGTCTGCAAGTTCAAGCCAGCCGTTGCATGGACTGCGGTATACCGTTTTGTAATAATGGATGTCCGTTAGGAAACCTGATTCCTGATTGGAATGATCTCGTTTATCGAGACCAATGGGAAGAGGCCAGCCATCGCCTACATGCGACAAATAATTTTCCAGAATTTACCGGAAGACTATGCCCAGCTCCTTGCGAAGGATCATGTGTTCTAGGAATAAACGATCCACCTGTCACTATTAAACAAGTTGAAGTTTCAATAATCGACCATGCATGGGAAATGGGGTGGGTGAAACCAATAATTTCACAAATTCAAACCGGAAAAAGAGTTGCTGTGGTCGGTTCTGGACCTGCAGGTTTGGCCGCAGCTCAACAGTTAACTCGTGTGGGGCATGAGGTTGTAGTTTTCGAAAAAGCAGATCGCATAGGTGGTCTTTTAAGATATGGAATACCAGAATTCAAACTGGAGAAAAAACATCTTGACCGTCGACTAGCGCAAATGGAAATCGAGGGGACAGAGTTTCGAACCAACACTGAAATCGGAATAGATATCACTGCAGAAGACTTAATGAAAGGTTTTGATGCCGTGATACTCGCTAGCGGGGCTACTCAATGGCGTGACTTGCCAATACCAGGACGCGAACTTAAAGGTATTCATCAAGCAATGGAATACCTTCCCCAAGCAAACCGGATTCTAGAAGGTGACAGAAATACCGAATCGATTTCTGCAAAAGGTAAAAAAGTAGTGATTATAGGTGGTGGCGATACGGGAGCTGACTGTCTCGGAACAGCGCTCCGACAAGGGGCTGAAATGGTTAATCAGTTTGAAATAATGCCTCGCCCCCCGGAAGACCGTCAAGACTCAAATCCGTGGCCAACATGGCCCATGATCTACAGGGTTTCTTCGGCGCACGAAGAGGGTGGTAAAAGAATATTTGCTATCAACACTTCAGAATTTGTGGGAGAAAACGGCAACGTCAAATATTTGAAAACCCATAGAGTCGAACAAGTATTCGAAAACGGAAAAATGTCTTTTCAGGAGATAGAAAACTCTGAGGAAGAGATAGAAGCAGACCTTGTCTTTTTAGCTCTAGGTTTCACAGGACCTGAAAAATCACCACTACTTGAACAGTTAAGTGTTTCATTAGATGACAGAGGAAACGTCGACAGGACTGAAAACTACGAAACGTCTATAGAAAGATTGTTTACGTGTGGGGATATGGGGCGAGGTCAGTCATTAATCGTTTGGGCGATTGCTGAAGGTAGAAGTTGTGCATCCTCGGTAGATGAATTTTTGATGGGTGCTACTGAATTACCTCGACCTGTCACAGCGAAAGAAACACCACTAAATTAAAAAGGTTGAGCGTCCAAAAAATCTAAAGCGGCATCAATGAAACCGAAATTCTTTGGAGTTGCGAAATGGTCCACTCCAGAAAGGGTCACCAGTTTTACATCTGACAGAGAAGCTACCAGCTGATCAGGCGGATACACGAAGTCTTTGTCCCCGACCACAATAAGAGTAGGGGTGGTCAAATTTGCAAGAGTATCGGTTGAAAATACGGGTGGACTTTTACGTCTCATGAAAGCAGCTAAAGCTTCACGATTAGCGTCCGGAGCTTCTGGTAGCTGAGCGAAGTATCTAAGTTCAGGATTTTCCGCTGCACCTGTCTCTACTGCTTTAGCGATTTGGTCACGAAAATTTTGATCTCTCTCAAAAAGATTTCTTCCAATTCCTGAAACTACAAGTCGATTGAATCTCTCAGGAGCGTTGGAAGCCAAATGTAAAAGAACAGCTGCTCCCATAGAGAACCCGATAGCGTCAACCGGCGCATCCGGAAAATGAGAGAGAACGTCTTCTTCTAGGTTTTCGTATGCACTTGGTTCAGTCGGTTTTTCAGCAGAGCCATGTCCAAGCATGTCTATTCCGATCACCTCACGGCCGGCATCTTCGAGTAATGCTGTCCAACCATTGGTAACCCAGGTTGAATTGTAGGAGGTTCCGAAACCGTGCACACAAACAACTGGTGGAGAACTCATCACAAAACCTTACTAGCGAGAGCTGTTTGTATAGCGACTGTTCAACAATTCGTAAAAAGCTGCTGCAGCGATTAAAAGAACTGCAACGACGCCCAAGATGTGGAAACGTTCAAAAAATAGTGGCCAAACGAAATCTCGAGGGTGTCTTTCCTTTATCTGATCGAGCACTATCAAAATCGACGATAAACACATAAATGAAAATGAAGAAAGAAGAAGTATGTAGCCTGGTATGTGAAGTCTTAACGTCAAATAGAAAAGCAAGGCCACAACTAATGAAATTAGTATCAAATTTGGCAGATTCAAAAGAGAGAAAATGAGGACACAAACACTGCATAATATTGAGTAAGAGGGCCTTAATTTTCTCGAACAGTTTCCATTACTTTTCCTGAAACGCGGTGTTGAAGTTGCTTGTGTGCGGTCAGGTAATGAACGAACTGCCAACACTGAGAAAAGAAGTACCGAAATTATTGAAACCAGGAGACCTGTCCACACAGTTTTTTGAGGTTCCCAAGAGAGAGACAAATCCATTGTTTCACCTGATGAAGGGTCGATGAGCCACCCATTGGCAAATCCATTTATCAAGACTGGAGACTCGCCAGTAGTGTTACCAGCCCCTTTTAATCGCCATCCATCGCTGAAACTTTGTCCAAGGACAAGCCAAAATGGTTCGTTAGTCTTTGAAATTGAAAGATCTATTTCTGTTCTTGAGTTTTTAAGATTAAAAATTTCTGGCATCACTCTAACTACATCGTTTTGTTCGGCTAAAGAATGTGAAGTTAACACGAGCCTGTCAATATTAAAGCCTGTCAAAAAACCAGGTTTCGTTCTCAAAGTTTGTTCACCAGGTTTAAGTTTCAGAGGAGAGTTTTCACATGTTTCTAATTTGAGAACTTCAGAAGCAGACCCGCTAATTCTGATGTTTAGAGGCAAGTTATTGACTGTTAATAGATCGTTTCGACAACCCGAATCAACGTGATCAGTTACGTCAGTCATGAAAGGAACGCCGGATATTTCCAAGATACCTAATGGCATTATCTGTGGTAACCCGGAATACCAATCCATAGTCGCACGATTTGCGACTTCATGAAAAATTATTGAAATACTCTTAGCGTCAAACGGTTCATTATAAAAACTAGCAGTTTCACGTCCTTTGCTCTCTTCAGTTATTTTCCCAGGTGTTGAAATTGAGGAAAGAGGCACACCATCTGCATATAAAGTCATTTTTCTAGGAACTGAATGATTCCCATCTGCCAAATAGGTAACAGTAATGTTTTCAAAAGTTTCTCTTTTTTCAGTTTCGTAAACAATGGAACTGTTCCTGGGGTTTCCAATACCTGTCCTCCACGCTGTATCGAAACTAGAATCGAACGCTGAACGTGGAGAGGAGCTTAAATGACCCGACATTGAGCTAGACGCAGTAAGCGAAATTTCGTCAACACCCAGCACATCATCGATGAGTGAAGAGTCTGCGACGGTGGACAGACGAACGTCACCCTTTAGACGAAAATCACGTTCCCAAGGGATCGTAAAAGTTCTAGATATCATTTCCTCAGGATCGGAACGGATGGGGTCAAGAGGGTCGGATCTTTCGCGAGAAACCATAACAACAAATTCTGAATCAGTGTCTGACTGCAGTGCTTCGAGAAGATCAGTCGGCATTTTGATCGATTCTTCAGGGATGATGTTGTTAACTTGAATTGTGGAAAAACCTACACCGGTTACACCTGCGTAATAATCAAGTTCCCCGACGTCGGTTTCGAGTATTTCAATATGAGCGGAAGAGGACAATAAAGAATCAAATTCGACCAGTTGACCAGGTTCGCTACGTGAAACTTCATCAAGTTGCACGTCAACATGTTCGTTCTCAAAGTGGACTCTAATCCTAGTTATCCAACGATTTTGGCCAATTCCGTTTACTTGAGCGAACCTGATTTTGTCTATAACTTTTTTCTCGTCAAAAGATAAAAGTAGCTGTTCACCAATAACTTTGTTGAAAGCACCCACGGTCCAAGCTGTTTCAGGAAAGGAATCTATTGCATGAAATGGTCGGTCTCCCGCTGTAAAAGTCACAGGATTCCCATAAGACGAAGCAGTAACTTGTATTTCCTTCTGTTCAGAAAAGGTAACAGTAGAAGGATGTGAGCCTAAAGATTTTAATCGATGATCAGATAAATCTAAACGAACAGGTTCTTCATCGAGACGTTCTGTGTAACCCTTAGTTTCCCTAATCGTTCCCCAACGTTGACCGGCTTTACGGTTAGTGTCAGTAATCACTATCCGTGTCTCCGGAGTGACCATAGAACTTAAATGATCAGGAGATGCAACATAACTCGCACTCATAATTAATGGCCTGCCTGCTTCCAGTAATCCTTCAGAGGCGGCATGAACTATCCCTTCGGCATCACCTGAAATGATAATTGGACGTAATGGATCTGCTAAGTGAAGAATTTCCACTTGATCTTCCAGCTCAAATACTGCAGAAGGGGGAGGGGTTTCGTGTGATGCGGGAATGGCAAGAGTGTGTTCGTCCAACATCGGGCGTTCAGGTCCAGCGATATTAGTTACACGTTCTCCAAATTCGACAGGAGCCGCAAAACCTGGAGCATCCCCAAGCTGATTCCAAAATTCTTCAGGTCGCGGAGTCCTAAAGCGCTCAAATTGTAAATCTGAACGTACGACGACATCACCAACGTTCATGAGTTGAGCCATTGGTGCTAACGAATTTACATCAAATCTTCCCTCTTGAATTTCACGATCGAAAGCTACGATTAGTTCAGCTGAGGGTGCTGTACCAAGCGGTATCAGCTCACGCGAAGCATAAGGACGATCCATTAAACCCGGCAGAAGAGGATCTCCAGAATTACCCCACCTGTAAGCAGAAAAATCCGCTCCTGGAATCTCCAATACTCGAGTAGAGGAGTCTTTAGAATCCAAATACTCAGCAGTTTCATTCCAATATTCAGGGACTTCCTCAGCTCTCTGAACAGTTTCTCCTAAGAGAGCACCAGTCCATAATGGTGAAAGATTTCCGATAATTAGAAGTGAAATAAGAATAGTTGCTAGGTGTTCAAGCCGAGGTCTAAACAAACGTAAAGCGGCTATACCAGCTCCAAGAAAAACTGCGATTGAAAGTAGAAGTAGCGGTAAAACCCTTGGGGTGCTCCTAAGCGCTAAACCTGAATCACTTAGAGTCCATTCGCGAAATATTCGCCCAAAAATTGATGGAGAATCATAAGGATGAGATCCAATAGCGATAAGCATTGATACAAACATCAAAGCAAGTACATGACCGCGATAGCGGAACTTAACGAAAGCAGAAATAAGAAGAGCTAGTAGAGGCAGAGCAAAAGAAAGTGGTAATGCCCAACGGGTATACGAGGTAGACGGTTCTATCCAGGCACCAACACGACCCTGACCATAAAAATACCAATAACCAAGGCCGCGAAAAAGCTCCGGTGCAGTAGCAGCATCCGAGACAACACGATAATTCTCAGTCAAGCGGAGTGTCGGAAGACCATATTGAGCTTGAATCGAGAGAGCCACCATCCACCAAATGCCAGTTGCTATAAAAGCAGTTCCTATCTTTAAAGCTGTCTTTCTCACTTCTTGCCATGTAGAAGACTTATCCAAAGCAGACCAAATAAGCCAAATAAATGGACCCAGACCGACTAAAAGAAGAGAGCTTGCATTAACACCCCCGATTGTGAGTGTTATTAATCCAAAAAGGGCAGGATGTCTCCAACCAGGAGTACGCAACGAACGAACAGTCAAAGCCATCAACCAGGGGAGTCCGGCCCATGGTAGAAGTATTACAGAATGTCGATCTATATAGTTCAGAAGATAGGGGCTGAGCATGTAGGAGAGTGAAGCTACTAGTACAGCTCCTCCTTTCCAGCTGAGAGTTTTAAGAAACCACCGAACGCCCAGACCCGCAGCGAGAATGATTGAACCAAGCCATAAACGTTGAACTACCCAGTCCGGTATCGATAGAAGATCTCCGAGAGCGAAAAATGGCCCTATCGGCCAGAGGTATCCTATGTTTTGATGGGTGACGGTTCCGAATGCTAATTCTGGCTGCCACATGTAAGCGGCTCGTTCAAGAAGGCGAAATGGGTCTAGGTACAAATACGCTTTTGTGTCAGCAGCGACTCGCCCTGGATCATTTAAAAAAAGTGGCAAATAGGAAATTAAAAACAGCACCCATATTTGGGTGCGGTCATGTATAAGAAATTTGACTTTGTTACACATTAGTTTTCTTTGTTGACGCCAGTACACGGAAGGATTCAGTAGCGGCTTTTTCCCATGTGAAACGAGAAGACCATTCACTAGCGGACTCACCAAGTGATATCGCATTATCACGTGATGACAGAAGCGAAACTAGATGTCTTTCAAATTCATCATCATTATCGAACAAATAGCCAGATACTGCATTCGAAACCGCATCAACGTGTCCAGGAATGTTGGAAGCAACACTCGCAGTTCCGCAACGCGCAGCTTCAGTTAGGGTCATTCCCCAGCCTTCACTCAGTGAAGCACTCGCAGTAACCCACGCTCTTTGATAAGTGTCAATTAATTCATTTTCACTAACACGTCCTCTTAGGGAGACCCAACTGTTATCTGATAAAGATTCGATAACCCTTCGAATGCGACCAACATCGGGACCTTCCCCAATTATTTCAAGTCTTACATTAGGAATAGTTGAGCGAACCTTTTTGACGACGTTAATAATACGATCTATTTGCTTATAAGGAGAGAGTCGTCCGGTAACCACCACCAGAGGAAATTCAGATTTGTCAATAGAGGGACAAAAGCTATGAGAGATACCAGGCTCTACAACGTAAATGTTTTTCCGTCTAAAACCAAGCACTGAAGACAACTCAGCGCGAGAAGACTCAGACAGAGTGACTATTGGGGTTGAACGATAAAAATTTGGAAAAATTTTCCTTTCAAGAAAACGGCCGAAACCTGCTAAAGGTCGAGGAAGTGCAACATCCCATAGAGGACCATGTTGATGATGAAGAAAAGCCATATTTGGACCTCTTGTCAACAGTGGGGTCATAAACGGAACACCATTCCAAACTTCAACAAGAGCATCAAAACGGCCAAATCGACGTGCAAGTACATCCATTGGAGCGGTTAGAAAAACACCGAAACGTCCACCGGAACGAACAGATGCATAGCCACTTCGTGAAATCGATTTAACTGACTTCTCTACGGCAGACGTTCGGAAAGTAACCTGAAGACCTTTTGCTGCCCAAATTTCGGCAATATTATGCGAATGTACTTCCGATCCACCTGCATCTGGATCATCAATGTCACGCCATTGGAGAATTAAAACTCTATTAATCCCTGATTTATCAATAAGGAAATCTAAATTCCCTTCTGGTAAACGGTTTAAACCCATAGAAGAATCGTAGTTGCTTTCAGTCAAAGTCGAGTTCAACAGCAAATAAGTGGCAGAATTATCCAAATGCTGTTTCCCACTATTACCTTCGCAATCTTTTTAACAATAGTCCTATTAGTGCACACAGTTTTACTTAAGAAACCCACCTTATGGAAAATCTGCATGCTGCTAGCAAGCTACATATTTTACTCATGGTGGGACTGGCGCTTCCTAACTCTTATATGGACGTCAACTTTAGTTGACTTCTGGGCAGGACACAGAATAGAAAACACCACATCAACTAACAGTAAGCGGTCATATCTCCTATTAAGCGTCTGCACTAATCTTGGAATACTTGGATATTTCAAATACGCCGGATTTTTCGTTGATTCATTCGTCGATGTAATGGGCGGTCTGGGTTTTAACCTTTCTGTTGAACCGCTTCGAATAATTCTTCCAGTTGGTATCAGCTTCTACACGTTTCAAACAATGTCATATTCAATCGACATTTACAGAAATAATCTCAAACCCACTAAGTCACTTCTCGATTTTGCATTATTCGTAGGTTTCTTCCCGCAACTTGTTGCAGGACCAATTGTGAGAGCGAAAGATTTTCTCCAACAGCTTTCCACCAACAATCGGGAACCACTACAAATGGGAAGAGCAACGAAACTAATTCTCGGAGGACTCTTCAAAAAGATAGTTATTGCAGATTTATTAGCAACAGAAATAGTAGACGGAGTTTTTAGTAACCCTGCAGGTTCAACAGGCTTAGAAACACTAATGGGTATATATGGTTACGCTTTGCAAATTTATGGAGATTTCAGCGGTTACAGCGACATAGCTATTGGAATCGCATTACTACTTGGTTTCCAATTTTCAGATAATTTCAATCAACCTTATCGAGCGTTAAGTCTTCAAGATTTTTGGAGACGATGGCACATAAGTCTCTCATCATGGTTGCGCGACTATTTGTATATAGGACTCGGCGGAAACCGAAAAGGAAAGGCAAAAACATACCGAAATCTGCTATTAACAATGCTTTTAGGGGGCTTATGGCATGGTGCGGCTTGGACTTTTGTTGCATGGGGGTTACTCCACGGTGGGGGACTTGCAATAGAACGAGCTATCGATGGAAGACTAGTTGAGTCTGTAAACCAGAAACCTTTTCGTAGATTCGTAAGAGGCTTTTTAACCTTCCATTTGGTTTGTGCAGGATGGGTCTTTTTCCGCTCAGTTGACATGGAGCGTGCGTTCGAAGTTTTTGCAGCTTTGGGCAACAGTTGGAGCTCAGCACCGTCAATGAACTGGGGAATTACTTCAGTTCTTTTAATAGGATTATTAACACAGACTTGCAAAATTGGTAAATTTGATCGCTTTTGGGACAAATTTTCGACTTTTCCATCAATTGTGCAAGGAATGGCATTGTCCGTAGCAATAGTAGGGATGGATTTATTGGGGCCAGATGGAGTTGCTCCATTCATATATTTTCAATTCTAAAGTAAGGTGTCAAAATGACTGATTCAGAAAATCTTGAAGAATGCTGGTTAGACGACGCTGTACGTGAAGAACTTTTAGAACTCCAAAATGAATGCATTTTCATGTGGGTCAACAATGCTGGTCAGCCTTTTGGCGTGACGATGAGTTATATATGGCGGGACGGAAGTTTTTGGCTCACGTGTGCTAAAGCCAGAAAGCGTGTGCCTGCGATAGAAAAAACTGGCTATGCGGCAATATCAATCACATCAAAAGGAACTGATTTAGGAACAGGTAAAACAGCGTCATACCGTGGGCCTTGCACGGTTCATGAAGATGAAGAAACTCTTAAATGGATGTTGCCCGAGCTGGCCAATGCTGTAAGGCCAGACAATGGAGAAGGAGCAAAAGCGTTTCTTGAGCATTTAGACACCCCTAATCGGGTGGTGCTTAAGCTTACACCTGAATACAAACTTGATTTTGACAGTTCAAAAATGTGGAAACACAGACCTGATGCCGCACCGCCTGGACGTTTATGAAGGTAGCAATTACTGGTGCGAGTGGTTTTTTGGGCTCACACTGCGTGGCAAAGGCAATCAATAAAGGTCACTCAGTTCGCCTTCTGGTCCGTAATGCTGAAAAGGCTCATGATGCCCTAAAAATGCACGGAATCAAAAAAGAGCTAGTCGAAATTGTATATGCAGACTTAGAGGACGAAGTTTCACTCGATAAAGGGCTAGAAGACGTGGACTCGCTTTTACACACTGCAGCAATATTTAGCTTAAGTCCACTGGATTCTAAATCAATGATGACAGTAAACCCTTCAAGCACTCAAGCACTCTTATCATCTGCTGTGAAACATAAACTTGAACAGGTTGTTTACGTTTCAACTATGGGAGTGTTTGCACCTATTACTGGAGATGATATTGATGAGGATACTGAAACTTCAACAGGATTAGGACCCTACACAAAAAGTAAGATCCAATCAGAAAAGATTGCAAGACAATTTCAGAAGAACGGAACTCCCGTAAATATTGTTTACCCCGGCGGAATATTCGGTCCCATCGACCCAAATCCTAATTTAAGTGACTCCATGGGAATGCTGACAGAAATACTTAAACGGAATATTGGATTAACCGCAAAATCAGCCAAATTAGCGATGGTTGATGTAAGAGACGTCGCTGATGTCTGCGTAGGAGCGTTAAACACAGAGTCGAAAAGCGCCCGTTACCACACGTGGGGGGAACTTGTAACCATGGATCAAGTTATAGAACTCGTTAAAAAAATCACAGGCAGAAAAATTCACTTCTATTCAACCCCACTGTTTTTATTAGATGCATTAGGACTACTCGGTGAAATATTTACCCTTACAACACGCATACGTCTACCTTTTGCCAAAGAGTCAATGAAAATGTTCACGCAAAATGCGCGCGTGAACGGACCAGGAGAAATTGATCAATCTCCAGCTAATAAAGATTTTGGGTTTCAAAGTATTTCACTCGAAGAGTCTTTGACAGATGCACTGAGATGGCTTCACTATGCTGGACACTTGACGGCTAAACAGTCAGGAAAATTAGCAAACATCTGATCCCCGAATTCACAAACCTTTTTATACGTGTAAAATCAAATTATGTACAAGTACGCGAAACTAAAAGCAGCAGCAGCAACTATAACCGCCATATCTCTACTAATTTTGGCAATCTTTTCTATCAAAATATGGATAGAAGAAAAACATCAAACATGCGCAGCGCAGTTGACTACATATACACAAGCAGTTGAATCTCTAGCTGGCTTACGGGTCACCTCAATGAATAAAGAAGAAATTGCAGCTCGAACGATTAACGAATTAAGAGCATGTGTTCTACCAGAATTAGAAGACCTTCCAGAAGTAGAAGAATCAAACACTCTTAACTAGAGAAGGGGAGATAATGAATACCTTCAAGGAGTTGTATTTCCCTTCGAGCGAATCAAAGCAGTTGAATAAACGTCTTCGTGAAGAGCATGAAAACTTCTTGAATGAAAATCCTGACTGGACACCAAACGAATTACGATTATTACCAAAAGTTATAGCTAGAACGTTCAATAAAATGTGTCCAAAAACGCCTTTTATGGTTCCATTTGGTTGGATTGATGGCACAACATGGGCTGATCTAAGAGAACAAGACAGAATTTTGTCTCTTCCTGAAGATCAAAGACATGAGGGCGCAGAAGCCCACAAAAACGCTATTCGAGGTCGGTGCTTTAGAATTCCCCGACCGTATGAATTAAAACCTGGTGAAGCGGCGTTTAAAAACGTTCAAGATTATGCAATCGTAGACAGAAGAGTTTTCAATGACAAAACCTTTGATCGTAATGTCCCCGAAAACCTCCTCGATGCATTTAACTCATGTTGGAAGCGCATAGCGGAACCAGGTGAATGGTGGAATGGCAAAGAGCGCATCGCTATTTTAGAGGAAGTAAGAAAAAATCGTAATGAAGACCATTCTGGAGTTGGATCATCTCTAGCGAATCTGAGTGATAACCCAAGTCCTATCATTTCACCACTTGTATGTGAAATTGTGCGTAAGGTAACTAAAAATGCCCATGAAATCGACGATAAATGGGCAAAAGAAGCCATTGGTCATATCGGAGAAGGAAAATACTCCGAGTTGGTTTCTCTTATTGTAAATATCTTACCAATTGATATTTTTTGCTTACTTTTACAAAGGCCAGTAGTTTCTCTTCCTGTCCCTAAGAATGGAAAACCCCGTGAATTAATACCAGACGGGTTAGCTGACGGTGGAGCTTTTGTTCCCTGGCGTACTGAAAACTGGGTCGGTCCGAATGTCGCACGTGCTCTTTCTTTCGTTCCGAAGGATAATGCAATACGTATGAAGCTTGTAGAGAGCATGTACGCGGGGTCCGACAAATTCATTTCAATGATTTGGGATGATAAAGAACCCTTAGATAGATCTCAGGTTGAGATAATTGCAGCTAGAACCTCATCACTCAACGAGTGCTTCTATTGAACATCATCACACATAATGCTTCTCCGTGCGAGTAGCAAAGCCACTGAAAAAAATGTTTCTTTGTCATGTGTAATAGGTGAACCAATAGCAACTGATATTGAACACGGTGAACTTTTATTACAATTCACCGAAGCTGCTAATAATCATCCACCTGAAGTAAAGAATTTCACTGAAGAGATCATTTCAAATATAGGGGAGATGGCATTTATAAAGGCTTCATCAATTGTTGCAATTTTTAACGGACTTGTACGTTCAGCTGATGCAATGGGTATTCCTCTCGACGATGTAACAATGTCAAACACCACTCAAGAAAGAGAAGATCTTGGGCTAAACAGCTATCAAGGATTTAATAACTCATCGGAGTGCGATTACTAAATGACTATTTTTTCTTGTTTCGACGTAGAGACAACAAGTCTGGACGCTCGAAAAGGGCAAGTAATTGAAATAGCCATAGTAAAAATAACAGATGAAGGGGAATTATTAGAAGAGTGGACGACTTTAGTCGGTCCCACCCCGATAGATATGGGACGACCAGACATACACGGAATAAAAAGTTCCTGGTTGGATACGGCTCCACATTTTAAACAAATAGCTGGAGATATTTCCGAAAGATTGGATGGCTCAATACCAGTTGCCCACAATGCACCTTTCGATTGTTCATTTATCCGTGAAGAATGGAATAGAGCTGACTTGGGTGATCTACAGCTTGAAGCCTTCGACACACTTCCACTAGCGAAAGAATTGGGGTATCCGGGAAAGCTCGGTGAATTAAGTGACGCTCTTGGCGTTCAATTAGCTAACGCTCATGAAGCATTAGCAGACACACATGCTCTCGCCGCTGTCCTTATCAAACTTCTTGAATTATCAAAAACACAGGTCAATTCACCTGTGTTTCAACCATCACTATTTAAACCAGAAGCATCAGGATTGTTTGAACATCGGCCACCCAGTTGATGAGTTCCGCTCAGAACCTCTTTACTGTATTTTTTCTTCTACCGTTAATTTTTTTTGTAAGCAGTGCTTGCGCAAGTACTGATGAGGAGCTTGAAGTAGTGGGAATGCGACTTTTGGGGGAAGCTTCTGAAATTGAAACTTCTCTATCCGGTAGTCCAATAGAGAATGAATCACCAACAAAAGAATTGACTTCTACAACGCGCTCTAATGATTCTCTACCTGCAATTTCGACAACCAGTGTTGTTGAAGTTTTATTACCTAAAGCCACTAAACCGTCAACAACAACCACAACCTTATTTATTGAAACTCCTGACAAACCTTTTTATGTAGCAACTGCGGTAAGTGCAATAGTTGAGGCATACAGAAAACGAACCGATTCGGAAGCGAGATGGATTCTCTCAAATCCTGGACCATTTCAAGGTGATCGTGTTCTACTGGTTCGTACTATCGAAGAAGAATGGATTCAAGTGTCCATGCCAATCCGACCACATGGGACTAATGCATGGGTTAAACGTGACAGCGTGTCAATCACAGAACATAAAGCGAAGGTAATCGTGGATAGATACACAGGGGTATTGGAAGGGTGGAAAGATGGGGAATTGCTTTTCAAAGAACCTTTTACCGGTGGGAGCGAAGAAAATCCGACCCCATTAGGAGATTTCTATATTAATGAGATAGATGTAGATAACAAGGATGCTTCAAGTGGAAAACTAGTTGGTATAACAGCGTTTTCAACAACCATTGATCCAACCAGCGAAGGAGATCCAGCCATAGCATTTCTTGCACGTGAATCAAACGAGGGGAGTGGTGAACTTACCACTAGAGGCTGCATAAGAGTGAGCGCCAAAGTTTTAAACCTGCTAACAGCTTTACCATTAGGAACTCCTGTACAGATCGTCGGGTGATTGTTCAGTTCATCCGTGGGTCATCTGGGTACTGAGCTAGCTTGCTTAGAAAACCTTTCTGTCTTGCTAGAACCATTGACCATAAATCTCCTGGGTCATTGACAAAAGGATCCGTGTCAGTTACTTCAGCAACTATCCATCCACCAGTCGATATTTCAGCACTCAACTGACCTGCCGACCATCCGGCGTAGCCCGAATAGAGTCTTGCATTCAACACGGACGTCATATCGAGTGTTTCAGGGTTCAAATTAAGAACTTTGATGCACCCAATTCCGTCGATCAGCTCATCTTTAGCATTTTTATCGTAAAGACCTAATGCGAGTAAGGATTCTTCTTGAACAGGACCTCCCCAATGCAAGAGCAACGACGTGTCTTTGCTCTCGCTCCACTTTGGCAGCACATCAACAGAATAGAGATCGCTCTGTCGATTTAAAACAACTCCGATTGCGCCCTCGTTGCTGTGTTCCAAGACAAGTATTACAGACCTAAAAAAATTCGTATCAACAAGCTCTGGTGTCGCAAGAAGTAGCTTTCCTCGAAATGATTGCATTTTTAACTACCTTTCAAGGTGTCTCCAAGAAGTGTGTTAGCCCCAGACTTTTTCACAACTCCTACCAATTCACCACCAGCTAGCTCGGTGTAAATACTGGTAGTTGAAATGTTTGCATGCCCTAACAAGCTTTGTATCGCATTGATTGGAACTCCGTCACTTGCTAATTGAACTCCAGCAGTATGGCGAAGTGAATGAGGAGAGCGGTCGCGTAAACCAGCGACCCTATTTAAGATTCTTAACCAATAACGCAAGTTCTGATAAGTGAATCTTTTCCCGCCGTGGTCTTTCGAGTCGGCTTTAGTGACAAACAAGGGGTCATCTGGTCTAGCTTTTCCAAATCTTTCCTCTCGTTCTTTTTGCCAGATTTCATTAACTTCAACAAGTTCTGGCGACAAGGGGAGTCGACGAATACGTCGACCTTTTCCAAGTACTTGCATCATCCAAGTTGCCTGTTCATCATTATCAATTAAACGTTCACGCGATATCCAATTGATATCAGCATCTATCAGTTCAGAGGCTCGCAATCCAAGAACTGCAAGAAACGAGCACATAGCAAGGTCTCTTTCTGGCCATAAAACACGTTTCCCGTGTTCGTTATCTTGAGAGGCCGCTGTTTCGTATAAGTCACGTATTTCAGATGGTCGGTAGTACTCCGGATCTACTTGTGGGACATCCAGTTTCGCTACTTTACGTATTCGCTTGATGTCTGGTACTTCTTTAACTAAACCGTCTGCTATACAGAAGTCATAAAATGAGTTCAATGCTGCAAGGGTTTGATTCAAAGTCGCCTTCGACATTTCACCACTTGATCTCATAGAGCGGACTGTGTCAGTTAATTCAGCCTGATTTAAAAAGTCGGGACTTAATTCATTAGGTTTCTTTTCTGTGAAAGAAAGTACTCTACGGACACCTTGGTTATAGGCCTTAATGGTATTTGGAGGTTTATCTTCTAAAAGAGGTAGCCAATCAAGCCAAGCATTGAATATGAGGGGCATTTCAGCTTCTTTAGGTAGTTTTCGATAACCCAATGCTTACCAATCTTTCTGAATAGTTTTAAATGATAATCTACATTATCTTTACAAACTAGATTGGGATACTAAGCCATTTATCGAATATTTAGTTATTTGGTGGGTGAACAGCTTATGCCACTCACCCACCAAAGCTTATAACTACGGTGTTCCGTCAAGAACTCCAGTCAGAGCAACCAATTCTCCTTGCTCTCCGCCAGAATTCGCATCAAAGATTGACAGTCGGAATGCGTCGCTTGCATCGTATTTGCCTGGCGCAATTGAGTTATGAGGCTGTCCTGGGAGAACGAAGTTACTCATTGATTCTGCTGCTGCTAGGAAACTCTCATGAGTTAAGTCTGCACCAGCTGCTTCTGCAATCATCACGAATAGCTGCAGCCAACGACAGTAGCTCATAATTGAGCGATACCACTCCTCTTCTCCTTCATCGAACTGGTCAGGTCCTTCAATGGCTAACTCTGGATTAGCTTCTGTGAACGGCACTACACATTCAGCTTGTGTTAGTGGATCGTCCCACATTTCTTGCTCTGTCAGACCTGTAAGCGTTATTCCCCCATCTGCCATTTCTGGAGTAACACTTTCACTTAAGTTTGTGAAAGTTTCTGAATTCATAATGTAGAGATCCATCTCGATGTCATTAAACGCAAGGTTTCTAATTCCCGCACGTTCACCACCCACCAACATTGCTACATCTGCGCCCGAAGCGAGGACGTTTTGAACTAATACATCCCACCTTGCATCTTCAGCTGCAGTATCCCCTACTGGTATTTGTAAGCCGACGTCGAGCACAACGTTAACGTCCATACCACTAAGCACTGAACTCGCTAACGCGTACGGACCATCGTCTTCATTTCCGACTAGAGCAATACTCTTGCCGTCGAGCATGCCTTCTTGTTCGAGAAGAGAAATAAAGGCTTTCATCTTGGTTTCCTTCATTGTTCCGGGTTCGATCCAAGGAGCACTAGAAGCTTCAAGTCTTTCTGCGGTTTGACGACCACCCACCATAATTGTGTTTTGTGTACCTGTTATGCAAGTATTTATGTCTTCAACCGGACCTAAGAAACCACCTAGTACTGCAAATGTCTCTATATCCGCAGCAAGTTCCAGACACACAGCTTCGGGATCAATACCACCAAGAATTGGGCCTATTGGGCTGTAATACTTGTACGCATCAACCACGAGCTCACGCCCCAGAATTCCGCCATTATTGTTCAGATTTGCAACAAACGTTTCCCATACAAGCTGCTGGTCTCCCCATCCTTGAGGTGACAGATTGATATCCACTAACCAGGCAAAATCAAGCATTGTTATACCTATATGGATTGCTTCTTCTGTCACTCCCCTCCAGGAGGCTGTTAGAGGTTCGGGTCCCGCACAGTCTGGGTTGCTGTCTGCGTCCCATACGCATGCGCTCATCGCACCAGATTCTAGGTCTGCTTTCAAAGTAGTAAGCATTGATTTGATGTCGTCACTTACCATTGAATCGAAATCGTGGAACGGAGCGAGACCAACAGCACCACCGTAATTACCAGAAGGCATGCTTC
>Ga0208894_1000036_pt1 | contig 121318 bp, 107 predicted proteins | sample ETNtaG_12_FD_185752 | JGI IMG/M metagenome (GOLD analysis project Ga0208894, IMG submission 185752) | Marine microbial and viral communities from oxygen minimum zone, Eastern Pacific Ocean - ETNP201306SV49 (SPAdes) (version 2) | ecosystem: Environmental > Aquatic > Marine > Oceanic ...
TGAGGAAACTGCTCCGGATGAAGAAGAAACTCCGGCTGAAGAAGAAGCTCCGGATGAAAAAGCTAAGGCGGCTGAGGAAACTGCTCCTGAAGAAGAAGCTAAGGCTGAAGAAGCTCCGGATGAAAAAGCTAAGGCGGCTGAGGAAACTGCTCCGGCTGAAGAAGAAGTTCCGGCTGAAGAAGCTCCGGATGAAAAAGCTAAGGCGGCTGAAGAAACTGCTCCGGCTGAAGAGGGATCTGATGAGGCAACTCCTGCTGAAGAAAAATAAACTTATATTTTATAAGACTTATTCTTTAAGGGCTCTATACTATCAAGTTTAAATAGAATATGTTTTTTTAGAATTCCAGATGGATTATTAGACATCTAATATCATAAATTCATACTTTTGTAAAAAGCTAAGCATAAATGAAAGACAATTCTTTTTCTTCTCCTGATTTCTATAAAATCGATGACCTTCTGACCGAAGAGCATAAGTTAATTAGAGAATCTACTCGATCATGGGTAAACAAAGCAGTTAGTCCAATTATTGAAGAATATGCACAAAAAGCTGAATTCCCTAGTGAATTAATTTCAGGTCTTGCTGAGATTGGGGCTTTTGGCTCGTATATTCCTACAAAATATGGAGGAGCTGGACTTGATCAAATAAGTTATGGGTTGATGATGCAAGAGATTGAAAGAGGAGATAGCGGAATACGTTCAACTGCTTCTGTTCAATCATCACTTGTAATGTACCCAATATGGAAATTTGGGAGTGATGAACAAAAAGAAAAATTTTTACCAAAATTAGCTTCCGGTGAAATGATGGGATGTTTTGGGTTAACAGAACCAGATCATGGTTCAGACCCAGGAGGAATGACTACAAATTTTAAAAGTGATGGTGATTATGTAATCTTAAATGGTGCTAAATTGTGGATATCAAACTCTCCTTTTGCTGATATTGCTATCGTCTGGGCAAAAGATGAAGATAAAAGAATTCATGGACTCATTGTTGAAAGAGGAATGGAGGGTTTTTCAACTCCTGAAACACATAATAAATGGTCTTTAAGAGCTTCTTCAACCGGAGAACTAATTTTTGATAATGTACGAGTTCCTAAAAAAAATATACTCTCTGAAAAATCGGGACTTGGTGCTCCACTAATGTGTTTAGATTCTGCCAGATATGGGATTTCATGGGGAGCTATTGGTGCTGCTATGGATTGTTATGATACAGCTTTAAAATATTCATTAGAGAGAGTGCAATTTGGTAAACCAATTGCTAGTAAGCAACTCCAACAAAAGAAACTTGCTGAAATGTTAACAGAAATCACAAAAGCACAACTTTTATCCTGGAAACTTGGAAAACTAAAAAATGAAGATAAAGCTTCATCTGCTCAAATATCAATGGCTAAAAGAAATAATGTGGAGATGGCGGTAAATATAGCAAGAGAAGCAAGACAAATGCTTGGAGCTATGGGAATTTCAGGAGAATTCAGCATTATGAGACATATGATGAATCTTGAATCTGTAATTACTTATGAGGGTACTCATGATATACACCTACTAATCCTTGGAATGGATATTACTGGACATAATGCATTTTAGATTAGAAATCAAAGACGATGAAAAGAACATCACTTTATTTAATTATTTTTTTTGTAAGTATTGGATTTTCATTTTCTCAAGATAATAATAGGGAGGAATTAGAAGTATTATTTACTGATTGGCGTCAATTTGAAACACCACCACTAAATAATGGAGCTCCAGATTATTCAGTTGAAACATTTAGAAATAGAATGCCTGAATTTAGAAAGTTAAGAGATAGATTAAATGAAATAGATAAATCTAAATTAGATATTAAAAGTAAAATTGATTGGACAATAATCTGGGCTGAAATGAATGGTTTTGAGTTTAATTTTAGGGTTCTAAAACCATGGGAAAGAGATCCAGCATATTATAAGTCGGTATGGATGAATAGGAGTGATGTTCCAGCACACGAGGGTCCAACTCATCATAGCGTTGTTGAAATTTGGCAATATGATTTTCCACTATCAAAGAATGAGTCATCAGAACTAAATAAGCAACTTAGAGTTATACCCATATTAAATGAACAGGCAAAAATAAATTTAACAGGTAATGCTAAAGACCTTTGGATTGCAGGAATAAGAGATATTGATACTCAGATAAGTGATTTGCAATCAATATTAAATTATCCAAATGTGAATAATAATCAGAATCTGGTTACTACAATAAATGAAGCTATTGAATCTACAGTGCGTTTTTCAAATTGGTTAAAAAGTGAATCTTCAAAAAAAGATGGACCTTCAGGAATTGGAAAAGAAAATTACACATGGTATCAAAATAATGTACATCTGGTTCCGCTTTCTTGGGATGATGAAGTAATGCTTTTAAAAAGAGAGCTAGCTAGAGCTTGGTCATCACTTAAACTAGAAGAACATAAAAATAGAAACTTACCTAAACTAAATTCTGCATCTACGCCTGAAGAATATAATCTTCTTGTAAGTGAAGCTTCAAAGGAATTAATTAATTTTTTAGACAAAGAAGAAATAGTCGATGTAAAGGACTTCTACAAGGAAGCTCTTGACGAACATCTTGGAAGTTATATTCCAGAGGATAAAAGAAATTTTTTCTGGATAACAGCACATCTTGATCCAAAGCCCCTATTCTCTCATTTCTTTCATTGGTTTGAGTTGGCTGAAATGGATTTCAATCCAAGTCAAAATGTTTTAAGAAAAGGCCCTTTACTGTATAATATCTTTGATAGTAGAAACGAGGGAGTAGCTACGGCTGTTGAAGAAATGTTCATGCAGACTGGATTATATGAAAATAATCCTAGATCAAAAGAAATAGTTTACATATTAATCGCTCAAAGAGCAGCTAGAGGATTAGGATCTCTTTATGCACATGCAAATTTAATGAGTATGGAAGAAGCAGGAAAAATACATTCTGAATATACACCAAGGGGATGGATGAAAACAGAAAAAGAACTTTTAATATTTGAACAGCACCTGTATTTACGACAGCCTGGTTACGGGACAAGCTACATAACTGGAAAGTATTTGTTTGAAAATGCACTTGCTGAATTTTCTAGATTGAACGAGAATGATGCCTCAGCAAATTTGAAAAGCTTTTTTAGTAAATTAATTAATATAGGGAGTATTCCGATGACACTTTTTCACTGGGAGATTAATAATGACTCCTCAGTTATTAGCGACATAGTCCCAGGACTAAATTAAATAATTAAAAATTTGCAAGTTGGACCATTAAGAATCCAAAAACAGCTTTACAATAATTCATACATTTTAGATTAGAAATCAAATACAATTCCAATACTTGGTATTAAACTGCTAGAGCTTTCACTAACAACTTCAGTTAGATTTAAAGGATTTATAACTTCTCCATTATCATCTCTTTCTAAGCCGTATTCAGGTGGAACAGGAATGTTACTTATTAGAATGTTTTCAATATCAATATAAAAATTTAAAGATGTTGTTTTATAATTCCACCTTTTATCAATTCTAATGTCAAGTTTACCAAAGTCATTTAAATAATAATTTCCAAGTTGTGAATAATCAAAAATAATTTCTGGATATGCTTTAGCTGAAGAAGAAAGATCAACTGGTGCATAAGGTGTTTTATAATTATATCTAAATTTTGCACTTAGTTCCCAATTTTTTTTTAGTTTATAACCACCCGTGAAGGACAATAAATGTCTGTTATCCCAGACTGATGGTAAAAATTTATTATCCAGTCCTGAAAACTTACTATAAAAGAATGTATATGAAAAAATTCCATAAAAATTGTTGCTAAGTTTTTGCTGATATAAAAACTCTAATCCATATGCCTTTCCTCTTCCATTGGTAAAGATTGCCTCATTTCCTAGAACTTCAAAACCAGCACCTTTATTAGCAAGTGAAACTCCATCTATAACAGATACTGGATAATTATCATAAGTTTTATAAAATGCTTCAAAAGTAAATCGAGATGATTGTGTACTATTAAATTCAATACCACTAACCAAATGATCACTTCTAGTATATTTAGAACTTTTGTTTACATATTGATTATAGAAGTTTTTAAATCCTAAAGATGTATATGTTGGGATTTTAAAATATCTTCCTACAGTAAAGTTTAGTTTCCATCTATTATCTTTTGACAAAATATATGATAAGGCTAATCTAGGTGAGGTATTTTCTAAAAGACTAGATTCTTTAGTAAAAGTGTCCTGATCCAATCTAATCCCAAAAGAAACTCCTAATTTATTTTTAAGAAAATTCTTCGAAGACTTAAGAAATACACCATATTTCAGAAAATCAACTTTTGTATCATAATCTATATTGTAATATCTAAATAAAGTATTATTAGAATAGCTAGATGACTGAAGATTAGCTCCATATGACAGCTTGTAATTATTTAAACTATAAGTACTGATGAAGCGTAATTTAGTTTCATCTTCTACAGAAATATTTGAATAGACAGGGTCTAATTCTTCTATATTATTTTTAAACCTTTTAAAATTATTTTCGAGTCTATTATTACTTAATGAAGCAATAAAATAACCTGACTTGTTTTTAAATGTTCTCTTCCAAGATATTCCAAAAGTTCTAGAATTTTGTTTTATAACAGGAATTTGCTCAATTGTAGATTGATTCTCAAAGTCAAATTCTTCTGGTTCATTAATAGTTAACTTGTCAATTGATCCAATACCAATAATATTTATATAATTATAATCATCTATTTTGTGTCTTATTTTCATTTGATAATCCCAGTAATCTGGCAAAAATGAAAAACCGAAAGCTTTAAAAAGAAACTGAAGATAACTTCTTCTTACTGAAAATATAAATGATGTCTCTTTATTATTAATAATAGAAATTGGTCCTTCAAATGTAATACCTGCCTCACTTGATCCTAACCTAAAATTACCTGATAACCCATCAATGTTTGCATCTTTTTGTTCAAAAGATAAAACACCAGATAAAGCATTATCATATTCTGCTCCAAATGCAGAAGTTGATAATGTCACATCCTTAATAAATGACACATTTACAAGTCCCACTGGACCTCCTGAACTTCCTTGTGTACTAAAATGATTAATATTTGGTATTTCAATTCCATCGATATAATACACTGTTTCATTGGGACCTCCACCTCTAATGATTATATCATTTCTGAACCCCCCTATTGAAGGGGAAATTCCTGGCATACTTTGTATTACACTTGTTATATCATTATTTCCTCCAGGATATGTTTCAATTTCTACTGCAGAAAATGTTTGAGTTGATAGTGGTGTTTCAATTGAAGTTCTAAAAGGTGATTGAGAGACTACAACCTCTTCTAACAGCTGAGATGATGGATTTAATAAATATTCTATAGACTGGTTACCTGCAGACTTAACAATAACATTATATTTTGTAAGTGATTTAAACCCTATAAAACTTGCTGTTATATTATAACTTGATGTTGGTATATCTTTTATTTGAAAGAAACCACTCTGGTTTGTTATTGTAGAGTAACTTGTTTCATCAATTATAATGGTAGCTCCTTCAAGTGCATATCCTGTTTCATTATCTATTACTCTTCCAGATACTGAGCCTAAGTTTTGAGAATAACATATACCATGAAATATCAGAAAAATTAATAAAATTTTTAATTTCAATTATATAATACTTTATTCTATGAATCTAAAACAGCTTTACAATAATTCATACATTTTATTACCTCTTTTACAACATTTGAACCTTCTGGAATACGATATTCTAATTCAATAGTAGCTGTAAAATCATATGAATTCTTTTGCATTAATAATAAAACTTCTTTTATAGGAGTATCACCTTCACCCCATATTTGATTATCACTCCCTGTAGGATTCATAGTTTTGCCTGCCTGTCTATCTTTTAAATGGAGACTGCAAATTCTGCTATGATTATTTTCAATAAATTTTAGAAGTGTCTCTTTTGTATTCTCTCCTCCAGCTGCAATATAATGACCAATATCAAGGTTAATGTAACTATTATTAGAACTACTTAAAGCAAAATCCCATGCAGTATCACTTGCCTGAAGATGTGCATGATATCCAACTTTAACTTTATATTTTTCAGCATAGTAAGAAATTCTTTTTGTATTAGTTTCATCAGTTAACTCTGTAGTAACATAGTCAGCTCCTAAAGCCTTTGTTGCCTTCATAGCATACTCAATTTCTTCATCTTTATTCCTAGTTCCCATACAAGGTGGTTTATAAGCAAAAATATTTATACCCTTTTCATTAAATGCTTTTTTTACTTTCTTAAATTCATTCATAGAAACATTTGACCTCCAATCAGGGCTATCTTTTCTAGATCTTGGCATTCCCATACTCCTCTCAACATGACTACCCATCAATTCAATATTATCAGAATTGGAATCTAGACAATATTGAATAATAGTTTCCATATCTTCCAAACCAGGTTTAAAAGAATAGGTTATAACTGAAATGTCTACTCCTCCAATATTCTTAATTAGTGGAGATGTAAAGCTATAACTTGCTATACCAAGTGATAATAAAGAGGTCTTTTTTATAAAATTCCTTCTGTTTTCCATTTTAATATTTATTAATTAAACTTTCTAATAATTTATATTTCATAAATTAAGCTAATAATAAAGAAAAAACAAAAATGCTAAAAGCAATAATTTTTGATCTTGATGGAACTATTGTAAATAGTTTGCCTTATCATCATGAATCTTGGAGTATTTTTTTTCAAAGGAATAATTTAAAAGAGAGTGATTTTTCAGAAATTTTAAAGAAATATAAAGGTGGAGGGACTCTTAAATTAATGAGTGATGTATTTGGAGACTCTTATTCTAAAAAAGAGTTAAAAGAAATGAGTGATTATAAAGAAGCAATCTTTAGAGAAATATATAAGGGTAATATCTATCCAATAAAAGGCCTAATTAATTTTTTAGATAATCTTACAGAAAGTAATATTCTTCTATCAATTGGCAGCAATGCTATAAGAAAAAATGTAGAGATGACAATAGAAGAATTAGGGATAACTCATTATTTTAAATCTATAGTTTGTGGAGATGAAGTCTCTAAAGGGAAGCCTGACCCAGAGATGTATCTTAAAACATTATCAAATTTAAAGGTCAGCAAGGATGAGTGTGTAGTTTTTGAAGATTCCATTGAAGGTGTAACCGCTGCAAAAAATGCAGATATAAAAGTTATTGGTGTAACAAGCTCTCAATCAACAGAAGCACTTGAATCAGCTGGATGTTTTAAGACCATTACAGATTATAGTAAAATTGAACTTGATAATATATTGGATTTATGATGAAGAATTGTACTTCGGGTGGGAGTTGAACCTATACAATATCATAATTTTTCACATACTGCAATTTCTTGGGCTCTTCCAAAGCCAAACTTTACAAATTGTGACCCAGATTGATTTTTTCTAAATAAATAACTCAATCCCCACCGATTCCATTTCACGTCATTAATTATTAAATTAGAGATATGAAAAATAAGTATTACACATATCTTATAGTCTTAATTCTTGCTGCAGAGTCTAACTATATTTTACCATATGTATTAGCTAGAGTTTTTAGACCAACATTTTTAGATGTTTTTGACCTGACAAATCTTGAACTAGGAACAGTTTTTTCAACATATGGTGTTGTAGCATTTTTTTCATATTTATACGGAGGAATTCTAGCAGATAGATTTTCTCCTAGAAAATTACTGTCAATTTCTCTAATACTTACATCTTTAGGAGGTTTTATAATGATGACTTATCCTTCATACATAGTAATGCAATTTTTATTTGCATATTTGGGTTTTACTACTGTATTTCTATTTTGGGCACCCATGATTAAAGCTACTAGAATGATTGGTGGTTCAAATAAACAAGGTAAAACCTTTAGTTTTCTTGATGGAGGTAGAGGAATTGTGGCTTCTTCAATTGGTGTTATTGGAGTAATTATTTTTTCAATCTTAATAACGACAGATATTTCAAATGCTGATATTCATGAGAAGCAGAATGCATTTAAGTATGTGATAGGTGTATCATCCATTATAGTATTTCTATGTGGGATAATAGTATATTCATTTTTAAGAGTTGAAATTTCTGATGACGAAAAGATTGGCGACTTTAATAACATGAAAAAGCTTCTTAAGTCAAAATCAATATTTCTAATCTCAATAATAATTCTATGTGCATATATGGGGTATAGAATAACTGATATATACTCTTTATATGCTGCTGAAGTAATGATGTATGACCAAATTAATGCTGCAAAGATTGGAGCTTATCAACTATACCTTAGGCCTATTGTCTGTATATCTGTAGGTTTGTTCTCTGATAAAACTGGAAATATTAATAATATATTTTATGGATTTGTAATTATGTTGATAGGATCAATTTTATTTGCAAGTGGAATAATTAATTCTTCAGTTAATACCTTATTTATTATTTCATTAATTATTGTAGCTGTTGGAACATATGCTATAAGAGGACTATATTTTTCAATTTTAAATGATGGACATATTCCCATTGCTCTTTCTGGAACTGCAATTGGCATTGTCTCAATAATTGGTTATTCACCTGACATCTTTGCACCCCCACTTTATGGATATTTGTTAGATACTTTCCCAGGAATAAAAGGTCATCAGTTCGTTTATTTAATACTTGCAGTTTTTTCAGTATTAGGATTGTACACAACTTTAAAATTTAAAAAACTAATTAAATAATTTCATATGGATTATATACTAAATAATTGGTAGATAATAGCAAAAACCCCCGATTATTCCCTCGGGGCATTAGTCTAAACTAAATAGATTTAATGCCTTAGATATTAATAGTTGCTCTAAAGAGGATAATAAAAAACCGTAACTAACTTTAAATTAATTAATTACAGTTTTAATAAGTACTTCGGGTGGGAATCGAACCCACACTCCCAAGGGAACTGGATTTTGAATCCAGCGCGTCTACCAATTTCGCCACCGAAGCATAAAAGTCTCAAAATTAATAAATTACTTTATATTAAATAATCTTATTTAAAACTATACTGAATAATAATTATTTATAAATTTGCAAACCAATTAATTATTAGTGGAAACAACTGTAAAAATATTTTCTTGTACTCAAAGTGAAAATCTATCTAAGAAAATTGCTCAAGTATTTGGTCAATCACTTGGTAGTGTAGAATTTCAAAGATATAGTGATGGAGAGTTTCAGCCCTCTTTTGAAGAATCCGTTAGAGGCTCTAGGGTTTTTATAATTGGCTCTACTAATCCATCATCTGATAACCTTATAGAGATGCTACTAATGCTTGATGCAGCAAAAAGAGCTTCTGCTAGACATATAACAGCTGTTATTCCATATTTTGGATGGGCTAGACAAGACAGAAAAGATAAACCTCGAGTTCCTATAGGTGCCAAATTAATTGCTAAACTTATTGAATCAGCAGGTGCAACAAGAATTATAACAATGGATTTACATGCAGACCAGATTCAAGGATTTTTTGAGAAACCTGTTGATCATTTATATGCTTCAGCGATTTTTGTACCATATCTTCAATCATTAAAAATCGATAATTTAACAATCGCATCTCCTGATATGGGTGGATCAAAAAGAGCTTACGCTTATTCTAAATTTTTAAATTCAGATGTTGTAATCTGTTACAAGCAGAGATCTAAAGGGAATATAATTACTCATATGGAACTAATTGGGGATGTTAGCGGAAAAAATGTTGTTCTAATTGATGATATGGTTGATACAGCAGGCACTCTTACTAAAGCTGCTGATCTTATGATTGAAAGAGGTGCAAAATCAGTTATCGCAATTTGTACTCATGCATTATTATCTGGTGATGCTTATGAAAAAATAGAAAAATCTAATCTAAACAAATTAGTGATTACAGATTCAATTGATTCTAAAAAACAATCAAACAAGATTGAAGCCTTATCTTGTTCAAAAATATTTGGTGAAGCTATGTATAATGTTCATCATAATAAATCAATTGACGAATTATTTATAAATTAAACTTGAAACAATGAAATCAATAGAAATAAAAAGTAGTAAAAGAGAAAAAATAGGTAAAGTTGATTCCAAATCTCTTAGGAAAAATGGATCAGTTCCTTGTGTCCTTTATGGTGGCAAGGAAACAATACACTTCTCTGCAACTGAAATTAGTTTTAAAGATCTTGTGTATACCGGCGCTGCTCATACGGTTACTCTTGATTTCGGAGGTAAAAAAACAAATGCTATTCTTCAAGATATTCAGTTTCACCCTGTAAGCGATAGGATTATACACGCTGACTTTTATGAAATTCATGAGGATAAGGAAATTACAATGGATATTCCTGTAGTAATTAGTGGATCTGCCCCAGGAGTTTTAAATGATGGTGGAATGTTAAGTAGAAACAAGAGAAAAATTAGAATAAAAGCTATTCCTTCCAATCTTCCTGATTCTATTGATATTGATATTTCTTCTATGGAATTAGGTGATAAGTATACAATGGCTGATGTTCAAAGTGATAAATTTGAAATCTTACATCCTGAAAATACTGTAGTATGTCAAGTAAGAACATCTAGAGCATCTATGATAATTGAAGATCCTGTTGTTGAAGAAATAGAAGGTGAAGAAGGAGTTGAAGGTGAAGAAGGAGCTGAAGGAGCTGAAGGAACTGAAGGAACTGAAGGAACTGAAGGAACTGAAGGAGCTGCTGAAGGAGATAAAGGAGGTAAGGATAAAGGAGGTAAGGATAAAGGAGGTAAGGATAAAGATAGTGGCGATAGCAAAGAGTAATATTAGAATTAATCTTAACTTTATTTAAGATATTTTAATATTTAATGGGTTTTTTTCAAAACTTTTTTTCTGGATTCAACAAAAAAGAGCTTATGAATAAGTTTTTAATTGTCGGGATTGGCAATATTGGGGATGAATACATTAACACTAGACACAATATCGGCTTCTTGGTTGCAGACAAAATATCAGAAATTTTAAAAACACCCTTTTCATCTGTTAAATTAGGTCAGAGAGTTGAATCTAGCTATAAGGGCAAAAAGGTTATTATTCTGAAACCTTCAAACTTCGTTAATAATTCAGGTAAGTCTTTATTGTACTGGAAAAACAAAGAGAAAATTCCAAATAAAAATATTTTAGTTATTTGTGATGATCTTAATCTTTATTTTGGAAAAATTAAACTTAAATCAAATGGCAGCTCAGGTGGGCATAATGGATTAAAAGACATTGAAGAACATCTTAAAAACAATAATTATTCTAGACTTAGAGTTGGTGTTTTAAATTCTAAAAAGTTTAATAAGACTGATTATGTTCTTGGAGAATGGACGGATAAAGAACAAGATGAACTAAAAAATATAGTTAATAATAGTGTCAAAATAGCCTTATCATTTATTCATAATGGTATTGATCAGACTATGAATATTCATAATACTAAAAATCTTATGGATGAAAATATTTAATAATATTCAATCATATTCACCTGAAAAAGAATCAATACTTACAATAGGAACTTTTGATGGTGTTCATATTGGTCACAATAAAATTTTAACAAAATTAGTTGAAGAATCAAAGAAGAATAACTTGTCTTCTTTAATTATGACTTTCTTTCCCCACCCTAGAATGGTCTTACAAAAGTCTCAAGAAATTAAAATGATTGATACAATTGATGAAAAAATTCATCTATTTGAAAAAACTGGAGTAGATAATTTAATTATCCAGCCATTTGATGAAAATTTTTCTAAAATTAGAGCAAAAGAATTCGTAGAAGAAATACTAGTTAAAAAATTAAAAATTAAACACATAATTATTGGATATGATCACAGGTTTGGAAAAGATAGAGAAGCCTCTGTAGATGATCTAAAAAAGTTTGGTCTAAATTATATGTTTACTGTTGAAGAGATTGCTGCTCAAGAAATTCATTCTATTGCTATTAGTTCGACAAAGATTAGAAATGCAATATTAAAAGGGGAAATTAAAAAATGCAATGAATATTTAGGTAGAAATTTTATGTTAACAGGTGAAGTGGTTCATGGAGATGGTCTGGGAAAAAAAATAAATTTCCCAACTGCAAATATTGAAATTGCTGAAACCTATAAAATAATTCCAAAAAATGGAGTTTATCTAGTTAAAGCGATAATTAATTCTGAGATATATTTTGGAATGATGAATATTGGTGTTAGACCTACAATTGGTGGGAAAAACAAATCTTTAGAAATTCATTTTTTTAATTTTAAAGATAATATCTATAATAAAACTATTTCTGTAGAGATAATATGTAAAATTAGAGATGAAGAAGAATTTTCTTCTATTGATGAGCTTAAGATTCAGCTAAAAAAAGATGAACAATTTTGTCTAAAATTAATCAACAAATAAGTTTATATTTAATAAAAATTTATACCAATGCTTTCGATTTCTAGATTTAGTGAGGATAAAGAAGGAATACTTAAAGGATTAAAAAAAAGAAAATTTGATAATATTGAAATCATTGATAAAATTATTGATTTAGATATATCAAGGAAAAAACTCCAACAAGATCTCGATCAAATTCTTTTTGAATCAAATAGAATATCCAAAGAAATTTCAGAGATTTTTAAGTCTAATAAATCAGATAAAAATGTTGATGACCTTAAAATGAAATCATCAACACTAAAATCAAAATCTAAAGAGATTTCTGAAAAATTAGACTCTGTTAAAAAAGATATACATACGCACCTTACTACAATACCTAATATTCCAGAAAATGAAGTTCCAGATGGCTCAAGTGAAGAAGATAATATTGAAATTTTTATTAGCAATAAGGATATAAAAGAAAATAATGATTGTGAAAATCATTGGGATATTTCCAAAAAATATGATATCCTAGATTTTGAACTAGGAAGTAAAATAACTGGTTCAGGATTTCCAGTATATAAAGGAGCTGGTGCTAAACTTCAAAGAGCTTTAATTAGTTATTTTTTAGATAAAAATATTGATGCAGGATATTCAGAATATAATGTTCCACATTTAGTGAATCAAGAATCTGCTTTTTCTACTGGTCAACTACCAGATAAGGATGGACAAATGTATCATATAGAAAATGATAATTTATATTTAATACCAACTTCTGAAGTTCCTCTAACCAATATTTATAGAGATGTAATATTAGAAAACAACCAATTACCTATTTGTATGACTGCTTATACTCCTTGCTTTAGAAGAGAAGCAGGAAGCTATGGCGCTGAAGTTAGAGGTTTAAATAGAATCCATCAATTTGACAAAGTTGAAATAGTAAGAATTGAACACCCCGATAAATCAAAAGAATCATTTGATAAAATGATATCTCATGTAAAATCTATATTAAATGAATTAAAATTAGATTATAGAATTATTAACCTTTGTGCTGGAGATTTAGGATTTACATCTGCTATTACATATGACTTTGAAGTTTACTCAAAAGGTCAAAATAAATGGTTAGAAATTAGCTCAGTTTCTAATTTTAAAACTTATCAATCTAATAGACTAAATCTAAAATATAAAGATTCCGATGGAAAAAATAAATATCTTCATACTTTAAATGGAAGCTCACTTGCTCTTCCTAGAGTTATGTCAGCACTATTAGAAAATTATCAAACAAAAGAAGGGATTTCAATTCCTAATGTTTTAGTCCCATATACTGGATTTGATATTATCAAATAGAAATGGAAAAAAATGTAAAACCGAAAAAAAAAATTGGTCAACATTTTCTTTCAGATGATAATATTGCTAAAAAAATAATTGATTTAGTTAATTTCAAAAATCATAGACATATAGTTGAAGTAGGACCAGGTATGGGTGCATTAACAGATCATCTGGTTGACTCTGCAAAAAATTTAACTCTTATAGAAATTGATAATGAATGTATAGAATATTTAGAAAAAAAATACCTGAATAAAAATTTAGAAATAGTATCTGCAAATTTCCTTAAATATGATCTGAAAAACTTTAAAAACAATGAAATATTAATAATTGGCAATTTTCCTTATAATATTTCATCTCAAATTATTTTTAAAGTAATTGAAAATAGAGACATAGTAAGCTCATTAACTGGAATGTTTCAAAAAGAGGTTGCTAGTAGAATCTGTAGTGATAGTGGTTCTAAAACTTATGGAATATTATCAGTCCTAACACAATTATTCTTTGATGTTAAAATTCATTTTGATGTTAGCCCTAATGTTTTTAATCCAAAACCAAAAGTAAATTCGTCTGTATTATCATTGCAAAGAAAAAAATCTATAAACATAGATTGTGATGAAAAATTACTTTTCAAAATTGTAAAACTTTCTTTTCAACAAAGAAGAAAAAAAATAAAAAATTCTTTAAAAAAACTAGATATTCTAGAAATTATCCTAGAAGATAGTATCTTTGAATATAGACCTGAACAATTATCAAGTTCTGAATTCGTTAAATTAACTCAAATTATTAGCAATGAGCCAATTTAAAATCAACGACGAATTAATCGACAGGATAAAGAAACTTATTTTATCTGAAGATAAGAGTAAGGTAATTGAAAAGCTTAAAGATGTTCATTATGCAGACTTAGCTGAAATCTTTGAGTTACTTGAAATATCTGAGGTTGTCTATATTATTAAAATTTTTGATAAGCAAAAAAGTGCTGATGCTCTTGCCGAGCTTGATGAGGATATTAGAGAAGGTATAATTGAAAATTTATCTGAAAAAGAAATTGCAGAAAAAATTGAAGAATTAGATTCCGATGATGCAACTGATATTATTTCTGAGTTAACTGAAGAAAGACAAGAAAGAGTTTTCTCTCAAATAAAAGATAGTAGCCTTGCAGAAGATATTAAGGAACTTCTTAAATATGGAGAAAATACTGCTGGTGGTTTAATGGCTAAGGAGCTAGTTAAGGTAAATGAAAATCTAAGTATCTCAAAATGCTTAGATGAAATTAGAAAACAAGCAAAAAATGTTTCAAGGGTACATTCGATCTATGTTGTAGATTCAGGAAATAAATTAAAAGGAAGACTTTCATTGAAAGATCTTGTTACAGCTAAAGCAAGGACAAGAGTCAAAGATATCTATATTCCTAACGTAGACTATGTTCATGTTAACCTGGAAGGTGAGGAAGTTGCTAAAGTAATGTCTAAGTATGATCTTGAAGCTATCCCTGTAGTTAATAATAGAAAAATATTATTAGGACGAATTACTATTGATGATATAGTTGATTTGATTAAAGATGAAGCTGAGAAAGATTATCAATTAGCTGCTGGTATTTCATCAGAGGTTGAAGCTAATGATTCAATTTTTCAATTAACTAAAGCTAGACTTCCATGGCTTTTCCTTGGTTTACTTGGAGGACTAGGAAGTGTATTTATTCTTAAAGATTTTGAGCAAATAATGAATGAGCCGAATTTGAGGAATTTATTTTTTTACACACCTTTAATTGCTGCAATGGCTGGAAATGTTGGTGTACAATCATCAGCAATTATTGTTCAAGGTCTAGCTAACGACCTTGTTAAAGGTTCTCTTTTATCTAGATTAATAAAAGAAGTCGGCTTAAGCCTTATAAATGGTTTAGCATTAGCGTTAATATTAATCGTTTTTGGTCAAATAGTTAATCAAGATCTTTTAATGAGTTTTACTATTGCTGGGTCAATGATGGGAGTTATTGTTATTGCAGCCTTAGTAGGAACTTTTATTCCTATAATTCTTGATAAGCAAGGGATTGATCCTGCAATTGCTACTGGACCATTTATTACTACTGCAAATGATATTTTTGGAATCTTTTTATTCTTTTATATAGCGAAAATTGCACTTGGGTTTTAAAATGAATATTAGAAATGGATTTAACTGTCTAGGAAATTATTTATTGATTCCTTATCCATTCTAACAATTTTCCAACTATTAAGACTTTCAATTTGAGCTCCACTTTTTTTATAAAAGTCAATTGCAGATTTATTCCAATCAAGAACAGACCACTCTACTCTATTGGCTCCTCTATTTTTTGCCTCATTTAAAAACGCTTTATATAAAGACAAACCAACCCCTTTTCCCCTATATTTTTGAGTAACTATTAAATCTTCTAAATGAAGTGTATCTCCAACCCAAGTAGAATATCTTTCAGTAAAAAATGCTAGACCAACTATTTCGTTTTCTGCTTCAGCTAAAAAGCATTCATATCTTGGCTTATCACCAAAACCATCTTTAATTAATTCTTCTTCAGTAATTTTTACAGAATCTGGCTCTTTCTCGAAAACAGCTAATTCAATTAAAAGTCTTAATATATCAGAGACATCCTCCTTTATAGCCTTTCTTATATTATGATTTATCATTTTATGAATTTAAAAAATTTATAGTCTTTTCTAAAAAGAAATCTGGATTATCTGCATGAAGCCAATGACCCGAATTAGGAACTTTAATTATCGAAGCATTACTATAATGGTAATTAATTAATTCATAATCTTGTTCCTTTACATAATTTGATGATTTACCATGTAAAAAAAGAGCAGGTCCTTTGAAACTAATTGGATTTTCAAATTTATTTGTAATACTATTTTTACTATAATCATATAATACATCTAAATTAAATCTAAACCCAAGCTTATGCTCACTTTTCCAGTAAAGGTTTTTAAGTAAAAAATGTCTTACTCTTTCATCACTTACATAAGATGATAATTTATCATCAGCTTCTCTTCTTGATCCAATTAAATTAAAATCAATAGATTTTAATCCTGATAATATATCTTGATGCATATTCTTATATTTTTTTGGAACAATATCAACTATAACAATTTTATTAAGAATGTTTGGTGTTTTATTTGAAATGTAAATAGCTAAGTTCCCTCCCATTGAATGGCCTAACATGTCCACTTTGCTTATGTTTTTAAACTTAAGATAATTAGATATATCTTCTGCCATAGAGTCAAAACTAAAATCTTGATCCCAGAAACTTCTCCCATGATTTCTTAAGTCCAATAAATGAACTGTAAAACCTTCTGCAGCAATTTTTTTTGCATGGGTTTTCCAATTATCCCCCATACCAAGAAATCCATGAAGTATTATTAGGTGCTTATTACTATCTCCAATAATGTTAGAATGAAGAATTTTCATTATTTAAAATATCTAAATATGATTTAATTGTTTTTTCAATACCTTCATAAATTGATTCACATATTAGAGCATGTCCAATTGATACCTCTAAAAGGTTATTTAAAGAATTATTAAAATATTTTAAATTTTCTTGATTTAGATCATGGCCAGCATTAACTCCTATGTTTATTTCTTTAGCTAATTTAGAACACTCAATATATGGTTTTATAGCATTTTTTCTATCTTTTAGAAAAAGTTTTGCATATTGACCAGTAAATAACTCAATTCTATCAGCTGATAGTTTTTTAGCATATTCAATCATCTCGAGATTGGGATCAATAAAAACAGAGACTCTAATTGAATTAGATTTTAATTCATCAATTATTTCTTTTAAAAAAGAAAAATTCTCTTTTGTATTCCATCCAGAATTTGAAGTTATAGCTTCAATTCTATCAGGAACCAATGTTACTTGAGTAGGCTTAACATCAGTAACAAGTTTCATAAACCTATCATTTGGATTTCCTTCAATATTAAACTCCTTTTTTACAATTTTTCCAAGCTCAATTGTATCATTATATCTAATATGTCTTTCATCTGGTCTGGGATGAACAGTTATACCATCAGCACCAAAATTAATTATATCAATAGCAGAATTTATCAAATCTGGAAAATTGTCTCCTCTAGCATTTCTTAGAGTTGCTATTTTATTAATATTGACACTCAGTTTAGTCATTAAAACATATTTAAAGTTAATTGCAAATATAATGCATTATAAAGTCATAAAGTTTGTATTTTTGACATATGAAAATTGCTCTATTTATTTCACGTAAAAATCAGTTATCTGTTGATTGTTGTGTTGAGATAATTAATTTATTAGGCGCAGTTAATGATGTCTCAATTGATGAAGGTTATAAAAAATATTTTTCAAAAGATATCATATCAAAACTGTCTTTTTTTGACTCATCTAAAAAGATTGATAAAAGCTATGACTTTTTATTTTCAATTGGTGGAGATGGGACAATTTTAAGGTCCATTACATTTATAAAAGATTCTGGCATTCCAATATTAGGAATTAATACTGGAAGTCTAGGTTTCCTAACAGGTCTTCAAAAGGAATCATTGAAACATGGACTAAAATTGTTAAAAAATAATGATTACCGTATTGTGAAAAGATCTACTATTTCAGTTAGTTCAGAAAAAAATAATATTGATTTTGGTGAAAACCCTTATGCCTTAAATGAAATAACAATTCATAGAAAGGATACAACATCACTACTAAATATTTCCTGTGAAATTGATAATATGTATCACACAGATTATTGGGCTGATGGTCTAATTATTTCTACTCCAACTGGATCAACGGGCTACTCTCTTAGTAATGGAGGGCCTATAGTAGCTCCTGAATCTGGCATTATAATTTTAAATCCTATTTCACCTCATAATATTAACATGCGACCTTTTTTAATTCAAGACACCTCATCTATAAAAATTGAAGTTAAAGAAGAGAATTATTCTTTATCATTAGATTCAAGAATATATAGTGTAGATAAAAAAAGTATCTTATTACTAAAAAAATCTGATTTTAGTATAAATACAATAGAGTTTGCAAAAGACAACTTTTTTAAAAAACTTAGAGACAGGCTATTTTGGGGACAAGATATGAGAAACAGTAAAACAATAAAATAAAAGTATGATTCCAAAACATGTTGCGATTATAATGGATGGTAATGGAAGGTGGGCAAAAGATAAGGGGCTCCCAAGAGAATATGGTCATCAAAATGGGGTTAATTCGGTAAAATCAATTGTTGAAGAGGCCTACAAATCTGGAATCCAATACTTAACTTTGTACGCTTTTTCAATTGAAAATTGGGATAGGCCTTCTGATGAGATCAATATATTAATGTCTTTATTAGTAAGTACTTTACGGGATGAATTTGATGAAATTTTTGATAAGGGTATAAAACTTAATGCTATAGGAGAAATTAAAAGCCTACCTAAAGAGCTTGTTTCTGAATTAGACTTTATTATTAATAAAACTCGGAAAAACACTAAAATGACTCTTACTTTAGCATTAAGCTATGGAGGTAAACAAGAAATTTTTAATGCTATTAAAATTATTTCAAACAAAGTTAAAAATAACTTAATTGAATTAAATAATTTTGATGATTCAATAATAAATAGTCATCTTTACACGAAAAATTTACCAGATGTTGATCTTTTAATAAGAACAAGTGGTGAACAAAGAATCAGTAATTTCTTATTATGGCAGATTGCCTATTCTGAATTATATTTTACTGATGTATATTGGCCTGATTTCTCTAAAGATGATTTTAATAAAGCAATAGAAAATTATAAAACTCGGGAAAGAAGATTTGGAAAAACAAGTGAACAAATATAACCTACTGAAATATTTCAAAATATATATTGCAATTATATTTATTTTGAATTCGACTATTTCTTTTTCTCAAAATAATTATAATAAAGGTGATTATTATGTATTAGATACTATAGTAGTTTCAGGTTTAAAAAAATTTAGTGATAAAACTGTTGTAGCCTATAGTGGTCTTAGAAAAGGTCAGAATATTCAAGTCCCTGGTGAGGAAATAAGCAATCTTCTTAAAAAGTTATGGAATCTTGAATTATTTAGCGATGTAAATATTTTTATTTCAGATATCTCAGGCAAATCTGCTAAATTGGAGATAAGTGTTGATGAACTTCCTACTCTTAATAATTATAAAATAACTGGAATAAAAAAAGGTCAGTCAGAAACTATCATTGATGAAACTGAACTAAGCGAAGGGAAGAGATTATCTGAGAGTTTCTTAACAAATACAAAAAACTATATAGAGAATAAATTTAAAAAAAATGGTTATCTAAATACAACTGTTAATCTTATTACAAGTCCAGATTCAATAGGCTCAAATAAACTAAACCTTATAGTTGATGTTAATAAAGGTGAAAGAATAAAAATCAATAATATATCATTTAATGGAAATGAAATATTCAAGTCTCCTAGATTGAAGTCAAAACTTAAAAAGACAAAGAAAAAATTTCCATTAAGGTTTTGGAAAAAATCAAAATTAATTCCAGATGACTTTGAAGCTGATAAAGAGAATCTTATTTCATATTATAAAGAAAAAGGATATAGAGATGCTAGAATAACTTATGATACAATTATAAAAAATGATGAGAAAACAATTGATATAGTCTTAGACTTAGATGAGGGGAATCAATACTATTTTGGAAAAATTAATTATGTTGGTAACAGTTCATTTTCTGATTATCAACTAGATCAAATTCTCGGTATTGCAGAAGGCGACTCATATAATGGAGTTTTATTAAAGGAAAGAATTCAAGATGAGAAGCCAGATGCTAATGATTTATCAAATTTGTATCAGAATAATGGTTACCTATTCTCATCCGTTAATGCAGTTGAAGTAAGTGCTGAAAATGATACTATTGATTTTGAAATAAGAATTAACGAAGGTAAACTAGCTAGTTTCAATAAAATTTCTGTCATTGGAAATACAAAAACAAATGACCATGTAATATATAGAGAACTTAGGGTTAAGCCAGGTGAACTATATAGTAAAGATAAGGTTGTTAGAACTATTAGAGAGGTTGGGCAACTTGGATTTTTTGATGCTGAACAAATAAGTCCGGATTTTAAAAATGTTAACCCTAACCTTGGTACAGTTGATATTGAACTTGGATTAATTGAAGCTGGAGCTAGTCAAATTGAATTGCAAGGTGGTTATGGTGGTGGTGGTTTTATCGGCACACTTGGACTGTCATTTAATAATTTCTCTACAAGAAATATGAAAAACAGAAAAGCTTGGAGACCACTTCCAATGGGTGATGGACAAACATTTGCACTAAGACTTCAATCAAGTACTTTTTATAACACCTATAGTTTAAATTTTGCAGAGCCATGGCTTGGAGGAAGGCAACCAGTACAATTCTCTTTTTCTATTTCTTCAACCAAACAATTTAGGTATGATTATTTTACAAGAAAAGCTGATAAAAATCAGTTTTTTGAAATAAGAGGACTAACTATTGGAATGGCTAGAAGACTTAGCATTCCTGATGATTATTTTCAATTATCTCAAGCTCTATCATACCAATATTATAAATTAAATAACTATTATACTGGGCTGTTTACATTTGGAGATGGAGAGTCTCATAATTTATCATATAATATATCCTTACTTAGGAATAACACTTATACAAATCCAATATTTCCTGTTGGCGGATCAAGTTTTACAATTAGTGCAAGGCTTTCTCCCCCATATTCTCTTATAACAGGAGATGATTTTTCTGATATTGAAGAAAGGAGTGAATATACAAATTATAAAGGCGAACCAAATCAAGAAAAAATTGACCAAGCAAAATATAGATGGCTTGAGTTCTATAAAGTAAAATTTAATGGTAGTTGGTACACTAGAGTGTTTGGAAAATTTATCCTTAAAACACAAACTGATTTTGGTTTCCTAGGGACATATAATAAAAATAAGGGTAATATCCCTTTTGAGCGTTTCTTTCTAGGCGGTGATGGAATGCAACAATATGCATTGGATGGTAGAGAAACAATAGCTTTAAGGGGCTATGAGAATGGATCTCTATCTAGTAGAGATGGGTCTATTATTTACAATAAATTCTCACTTGAATTAAGATATCCAATTAGCCTTAAACCATCTGCTTCAGTTTTTGCACTAAGTTTCCTAGAGGCTGGAAACGGTTTTGATGACTGGAAAGATTATAACCCTTTTGATGTAAAAAGATCTGCAGGAATTGGAGTTAGAGTCTTTATGCCTGCCTTTGGTCTTCTTGGAATAGATTTTGGATATGGTTTCGACAGCTCAACTTTTTCAAATTCTAATGAAAGATCCGGATGGCAAACACACTTTGTAATAGGTCAACAATTTTAATTAATAATTGAATAAAATTTACGATATTGCAGTGCATAATTTTAAATAAGACTATGATGAATTCAATTAAGAAAACAATAATAGCTTTTTTAATGGCTTTGGGACCATTAACTGCTGTTGGACAGACTCTTCCTTCTCTTCCTTCTGTTGACCAAACAAATGAGTTAGCTCATATTAATGTTCAACAATTAATTAGTGAAATGCCAGAGGTTATTGCTGCTCAAAACGAGCTGGCTAAGCTTGAAAAAGACTATACAACACAGATTGATAATGCTTTTAAAGAATTTCAAACAAAAGCACAAAACTATTCTGCCGATGCAGCAAATCAAACTGATGTAACTAATCAAGCAAGACAGAAAGAACTTGAGAGTATGCAACAGAATCTTCAAGAGTTTAGAGATTCAGCTTCGCAAGAATTACAGAAAAAACAAATGGATTTAATGACCCCACTTCTTGAAAAAGCAAGAGATGCAATAAATAAGGTTGGGAAAGACCAAGGATTTAACTATGTTATTGACTCTAGTCCAAATGGAGGTGTAATTCTAGCAAATGGTAAGGATCTTTTGGAAGATGTTAAAAAAGAACTAGGATTCTAATTAATCTACATAAGGTTTTTTGATATACATGGGCTCAAAGTAAGCCAAATCTTCAAAATTTTTCTTATCAAAGTTTTGCTTGGACATATTTTCCATATGTTTTGCAGATATACTATTTACTTCAATTTTAACTGATTTTTCATTAATAATCTCTTTAATTGATTTTGTATTACATACAATTACTAGAGAATTAAGTTTTCCATATCTACTTATATAATTCTTATCAATTACTTCAACAGATGGTTTTTCCACTTCATTATAATCAGAATCTAATACCATTGAATAAAAGCTATCATTTTTATCATTAATTAAAGAAAGTATATATTCATCTTTCTTTGGCTTATATGAACGAGCTAAAATTTCTAATGAATTAATTCCAATTATAGGTGTTTTATAAGGAAAGCATATTCCTTTTGCTACAGAAAAACCAATTCTCAAACCAGTAAAAGAACCTGGCCCTTTTGCTATAGCAACAGCAGAAAGATTTTCTGGTTTAATTTTTTCTTTTGAAAGAATTTGATCAATAAATGAGGTCAATAATTCACTATGTCTATAGCTATCATCTTCTTGCTCAATTAAATTTATAATTTTATCTTCTTTTAATAAAGAGACTGAACAATTTTTAGATGAAGTCTCAAGATTTAAAATATATGACATTGTAATTGAAGGTAATATTTAATCAGCTGGAATAGTAAGTGGTATTCCAAAATAGAACTCTAAAACTTTAAGTTTAAAAATATAATCAAACTTTGCTCTAATATTTTCTGAAACTGCAGACTCATACCTTTGTTTTGCTTGAATAAAATCAAATGAGCTAAGAACTCCTAATTGATACCTGTCTGTTGTATCTTCAAATGCATTTTTTAATGAAATTAAAGTTTTTGATGACGCTTCATAAAATTTAATTGACCCTTTTAAGTCATTATATGACTGATTTATGGTATTCTCAAGATTTAATTTATCCTGCTCAAACTGATACTTCGTTCTTTCAAGATTAATCTCACTTTTTTTAATATTATTCCTAGTCTGCATTCTATTAAAAATTGGAACATTTAGTTGTAGGCCAAAAGTTTGACCTTTATTTCTATTAAACTGATCATTAAAACCTGAAGAATTATCCTCATAAGCTATTCTACTGTTAAAACTATAGAAAGAACTTATCGATGGTTGTAGTTGAGCTTTTGATAATTGAATATCCTTTTCAGCAATAGAAATATTTGTTTCACCAAACTTAATATCATTTCTAAAGGTTAGAGATTTATTATATATCTCTTTCGGACTATTCTCTAATATTTCTGAAAAAGGCACATCAAAATCTTCATTAGCAATTTCAAAACTTTCAAAATCATCAATAAGTAATAGTTGAGCTAAATTAAGTTTAGCATTTCTAAAGTTGTTTTCTGCTTGAATAACAGCTTGTTCTTGAGATGCAAGATTTGCCTCTATCTCAAAGATTTGTTTTGGAGAAAAAATCCCCGCATCAATTAAATCTTGTGTTCTTAAAAGGTCAACTTTCGTTAATTCTAACTGAGACTCTTGAACTTTTAGAATCTCACCGTTAAACATTATTTGTAAATAAGCATTTGCAACCATCAGTTTTATATCATCTTTCATGTTATCAAGTTGATATTTACTCGCTAAAATTTGAAGATTTGCTCTATGTAGTTGATATACATTACTTAATCCATTATACACATCTAGACCCATTCCAGCACCCATAGAAGAAAACTGTGTAGTGTTTGTTTCCAATAGATTTGTTGTAAAATTTGTACTTAAACCAATATTCCATTGATGTTGTGCTTGAGCATTAATAGAAGGTAAAAAGTTACCTATAGCACTAGATTTATTAATTTCAGAGTCCATTAGGCTTAACTCAGATTGTTTTATACTTATATTTTTCTCTATTGCCATATTAACACAGTCTTGAAGAGAAAGAATTGTAATATCTGACTGAGAAAAAACAGAAGCGATAGGGAATATAGTAAAAAGAAAATATTTTTTTATCATCATAATTTTTTTAGGTATAATTAATTGTCTTCTGTGAATTGATCAAAAGCAGATTCCTCAGCTTCTATTTTAATTGGCTCTGTTTTATTCCATATTTTAATCTTACTATCCAAAGACAGACCTGATAAAACCTCAACATTAATTCCATCGGATAATCCTATTTGAATATCTTTTCTTTCAAACTTTTGATTACCAGTTTCTATTTCAACATAAGGAGCTTGAGTTCTTCTGTCAAATTGAAGAAGTGCTTCTGAAATAACCATTATATCATCCCTTGTATCAATTATCAAAGATGCATTGGCACTGTATCCAGCTCTTACAAATACTGATTCATTCAATGTAACATCAGCTTCAATTTTAAATTGAACTGCACCTTGTTCCTCTGTTCCTTTAGGAGCTACAAACTTTAAACTAGCATCAAATTCTTCGCCTGGAATAGCTGCCATGTTAACTAATAAATCTTGTCCATTATAAAGTTTTCCAACTTCTGCTTCATCAACCTTTCCCTCAAAAATCATTTTATTTAAGTCAGCTATTACAGCAACAGTTGTTCCAGCAGAAAAGTTATTACTCTGAATAACCTGGTCTCCTAATTTAACTGGTATTTCTAAAATAGTTCCTGAAACAGTAGCTCTAATATTAGTATTAGCAGTTGTGGAACCTGAAACTGAACCTTTTTTAATTATTTCTAAATCATTTTGAGCAGCAGATAAATTTTCTTTTGCTTGGTTATAAGAAAGTTCTGCATTATCAAAATCTTGTTGTGAAATTATTTGTTTAGCATATAAGTCCGTAGACCTTTGAAAATCCCTCTCCGCATTATTAACGGCAAGCTTTAAGTTATTTACCTGACTTTGGACTCTATATACAGATGCTTCATCTGGAACAACCTTTATCCTAGCAATTAAATCTCCTTCATTAAGGACATCTCCTTCTTCTACAAGAATATTTTCAATAATACCATTTAATTGTGGTTTTATTTCAACTTCATCCTCAGGAATTACTTTACCAGTAACAACAGCTGTCTTTTCTATGTTTGAAATAAATGGTGAAGTTGTATCATACTCCTCAACAGATTTACTGTTAGTGCTGATAAAATAGGCCATAGCAAAAAGGAAGCCTAAGATTAATACTATAAATCCAATATTTTTTAATTTCATTTTTTTTTTTTTAAAGTTAGTTATTATTCATCTCTTAATGCATCTATTGGCTTAATACTGACTGCTCTTTCTGCAGGTATAAATCCAATTAGAATTCCTAAAGTAACCATTATTGAAAATGCTCCAAAAACAATCATTAGAGGAACTGTTGGATTAGCAAACGGAAAATCTTCCAAACTTGCTGTACCAACATTTATCAAAAACAAGAGCATTGATCCTACAATTATTCCAATTAATCCAGCCAATATTGTAAGGAATACCATTTCTAATATTATTTGAACTCTTATCTCTCCTGGTGTTGCCCCAATAGCTCTTCGAATCCCTAATTCATTTGTTCTTTCTTTAACAGCTATTAACATAATATTTCCAATTCCTATTACACCAGCAAAAATTGTTGCAATTCCAACAATTAGAGATAAGAAAACCATACCTCTAGAAAATTTTATAATACTTTCAAACAGTGCTCCAATATTAAAAGATCCAAAGGCTCTATCATCATCAGGAGATACATCTTTTCGAAGTTTTAGATTATCTAGGACTGTAGTTTCAAGATATTCTGGGTTAACATAATCATACCCTGTAATAAACATGAATCCAAATTTATCTCCTGTATTATAAACCTTTGCAAAAGTTGAAAATGGGATATAAATATCGCTATCTGATCCAAATCCTGAACTTTGTGAATATTTATGAATTCCTACAACTTTAAAATTTATATCATTTATTTTTATGTACTCACCAATTGGATCCTCATCTATATCAAATAACCTATCCCTTGTCCCTTCACCAATTATAGCAATTTTTCTTTCCAGTCTCATATCTTCCTCATTAATCCATCGACCTCCATCAAAAAGCTTTTTTACAGTTATTGTTGCATAGTTAGGATAATTTCCAAAAATAGTAAAGTTATCAGTTTTTGTTCCTCTAACAACTATTGGTGCTGAACCAGAAAAAGCTCCAAGCTGGTGACCAGGAGAAATATATTCTATTTCTGGAATTCTATTTTGTATATACTCAACATCACTCAATTTAAAAATGGGCTGTCTTCCTTCTGCATAACCTTTATATGCAATAGAGGTTCTTTGAGCCCAGAATCCCATAGAGTTTTTACTGATTCCGCTAAAAGCTTGATCAAAACCATTTTCAAGTCCAGTTGCTGACCCTGCAAGGGCTATATAAATAAATATTCCCCAAAAAACTCCTATAGTAGTAATTATAGTTCTTGTTCTATTTTTTGAGATAGATTCAAAGATTTCATCCCAAGTATCTCTATCAAAAATCTTTTTTAAACTATTCATCTCTTAATGCAATTATGGGTTTAATTTGAGCAGCTCTTTTTGCTGGAATATATCCTGCAACTACTCCAAATATGATTAATACTATAGTCGCTGTAATTGCTAGACCAATATTAACTCCAGGTCTAGTTATAAAATATTCATGAAGTCCTGTGTCAAAAGAGTTTAAAATTAGAATTCCTCCAACCATTCCAAAAATACCAGAAACTGAAGTAATAAAAATTGATTCAGTTATAATCATTTTTATTATCTCACTAGGAGATGCTCCTAATGCTTTTCTTATACCAAGTTCTTTAGTTCTTTCTTTAACTATAAAGACCATTATATTAGAAATCCCTATTATTCCTGCAATTAAAGTACCTATTCCAACAAATGTCACTATAATTTGTAGTACTCCTGCAAACTGCATTGATCTTTCAAATTCATCAGCTACATTTCTTATAAAAAGACCACTAGGGTCAGTTGGATCAATAGACTTTTTCTTTTTTAAAAATTTTTTTAAATTATCCGATAAAGCGATGGCTCCAGAGCTTCCTATATCAGGATTGAAAGTTAACGCTATATTTCCTAATTTATCAGTTCCCATTAATATTTGCTGCCTTGTAGTATAGGGAATAATCACTTTACTCTCCTCCACATCTCCACCTGAATCTTGGAAAACACCAACTACTTTAAATGTCCTACTTCCTATATTAATAAATTTCCCGAGGGGATCTTCTTGTTTAAATATATCTCTAGCTACAAGTCTTCCTATAACTGCAACTTTATTTTTTTTATTAATATCTAATATATTGATATATCTACCGTTCATTAAGACATGCTTTCTCATAAATTGATTTGACGGTGAAACCGCCTCAATTGAATAGCTAAAAGATTCTAATTTATATGTTATAGATTCACTTGCATTAATTGTTGGGTTTATATATTCAATTGAACTAGAAAAATTATTTATAATATCTGTAATGTCAGAGTTCTCAAATTCTATCCTACGGTTTGATTTATATCCACCAAAGGGTTTTGTTGTTTTACCCGGATATATGGCAATAAGATTATTTGCTTCATTTAAAAATAAATCTTCATATGAGTTTTTTAAACCTTCTCCTAGACCAAAAAGTATAATAAATAATAGAATCCCTAGAGATACTGTAAATCCTGATAGAATAGCTCTTAATTTATTTTTTCTTATTGACTGATATATCTCAATCCAACGCTCCAGGTTAAACATCTTTAATAATATTTTGTTTAATTTTTTTATCCTCTACTATAATTCCATCTTTAAGATGAACAATTCTTTTACACATGTTTGCAATATCATGTTCATGCGTAACTACAAGGATTGTTTTTCCTTCATTATTTATCCTTTGAATTAATGCCATAACTTCTCTAGAGGTTCTGGAATCTAAGGCACCTGTTGGCTCATCAGCTAAAAGAACTTTTGGATTTGAAGCCATTGCACGGGCAATTGCTACCCTTTGCTTTTCACCACCAGATAGCTCACTAGGTAAATGGTCAGACCATTCTTTAAGCCCAACTTTATCAAGATATTCTAATCCTATTTTATGTCTATCTTTTCTTGGTAAGCCTTGATAATAAAGTGGTAAAGAAACATTTTCTAGGGCATCTTTATAGTTAATTAAATTAAAAGATTGAAAAACAAATCCTAAAAATCTATTTCTATAATTTGCAGCCTTGGTCTCATCCATATTTGCAATTCTGATATTATCAAGATCATAGGTTCCAGCATCAGAGGTATCAAGCATTCCTAAAATATTTAAAAGTGTTGATTTACCAGATCCTGAAGATCCCATAATAGCAACTAATTCACCATCTTTCACAGAAAAATTAATTCCTTTTAAAACATGTAGTGATGTAGCCCCCATTTCATAGGACTTATGTAAATTTTTTATTTCAATCATAATCAAGCATGCAAAAGTAATTCTTTTATTATATTTAGACACATATATTTATTGTTATTTAGACACATATATTGATTAAATTTTAATCTTCATAAGATTTTAAATACTGAAAAAATATTTCAAATGATTTTTTACCCTTAGAGGTTATATAGCATACTGTTAAAGGATAATTCTTTTCAAATTTTTTTTTGATTTTAATAAAACCTGCATCTTCAAGTTTTTTGATTTGAATGCTAATATTTCCTTTTGTAGCTCCTGAAGCTTCTATTAATTTTTTAAAACTTGAACTTTCAACAGAAATTAAAAAAGAAACAATTTTTAAGCGTATTGGGTTAAAAAGTAATTTTTCTATTTCCTTATTCATTAGTTTTCATTCTATTCAGAAAAATACCTGGTATTAAAAGTCCAAGAGTTACTCCAATCATGTTAACTATTAAATGATTTTGATCTGGATCTAATAATAAATTAAATACGAAAACAAATAAAACCATTCCACCTATTGTTAGAGGTTTAAACTTAATTATCATTCCAGTCATTGTTATAACAAGGCCAAGAAGAAATAAAATCATAGGAAGGGGGGGGAATTCAAGTCTTATTGAACTTAAAACAATTAATAGCCATCCAAAACCAAATACAGTCCAAATAATTCTTATTGTCCTACCCATAATAGTTTCATAACCTTGTTTTTTTCCAATTTTAATATTCCACCTAGTCATGTAAATCATTCCTAATAAAGGAAGAGAGATCCAATATATTGATGAAGAATAATCTGTTTGTTGTATAAATGATGGGAACAAATAATGAATTATACTCATTACGTTTAAAAATAATCCCCAAAAAATAAAATTAAAACTTAAAGGCTTAAGGGTCACTCTTGTTTTATTAATAGTATCATTAATAAGTTTAATATGTTCAGTTGAATTCATTTTATTTATATTTTTAAACAAATATAAACTAGTTTACATTATAAACCAAATAATTAAAAAAATTATTCCGCTTTATTCGTATTATAAATAATCCATATGATTACGAATACTAAAATATAGGGTATAGACATTAAATAGACTATCCCATTATTTAGGCTCTTTGCAGAATCATAAGCTTGTTCTGATTCCATTATGGCACTTAACATAGAGCATTGTGAATACGAGTCTATAGTAAAAATGAAAAACAAAATAATAGCAAAAAGTATTTTTTTCATTATTAATTATAATATGGTGAAATCATTAAGTAAACAATTACCCCAGTTACTGCAATATATAGCCAAATAGGAAAAGTAATCCTTGCTATTTCCTTATGCTTATCAAACATCCCAGATATTGCCCTAACATATGTTACTAAAACCATTGGAATGATAAAAACAGAAAGGGTTATATGTGTTATTAAAATAAAAAAGTAGATATATCTAATTACCCCTTCACGTCCAAAAGGTGTTAGATCTGTTGTCATATGATATAAAACATACATTACAAGAAAAACAACTGATAAACCAATTGAAATTTTCATTAGTAACTCATGTGTTTTTATATTTTTATTAAGTATTGATCTATATGCTAAAATTAAAAGCACTGCAGTCAATCCATTAATAGTTGCATAAATTGGCGGCAAGAATGTTAAAGGAGGAATAGATTCAATTCTAACAAACAGAAGAACAACAACAACAGTAGGAATTAGAACCGATATAAGTATAATTAAACCTCCATACTTTAATTTGCTTTTAGTTTTTATTTCAGGTTTATTCATCAATTAGTTTTGTAATATCATTTTCTAACATATCAATTCCTTGCAAATCTATACTTTGATCATTTATACCAAGATAATATAAAATTGGATTACCATAATCGTCATTTCTAGACCTTATATATCCTTGCTTATCTATTAATGCAAAATAGCCCTGATGTTCAAAACCTCCTCCAAAATTTGGATTTTCATTAGCATATATATTAAATCCTTTATTTGCTAAATCATAAATATAATTACGATCTCCTGTCAAAAAATGCCAATTTTGTGATTTTACACCTAAATCTTCAGAGTATTTTTTCAGTATAGAAGGTCTATCATGAGAAGGGTCTATAGTAATAGAAACAATTCCAAAGTCATTTGAATCTCCAAACTTTTTATCTAATTTTTTCATATTCCTATTCATCTCTATACATATATCTGGACATCTACTAAAGAAGAACTCTAGCACATAAACCTTACCTAAAAGATCATCATTAGAAATAAAAAGTGAATCCTGATTAGTTAAAATAAAATCTGGAACTTTTCTGTCTTTTCCATCAATTTTTAGGTACGATAGTGCTTCTTTTTGGTGCAATCTATTGGTGTCTATAATATTTTCATTTGATAATCTATTTATGATTTTTGGTATTGAATAGATTCCAAATAGAATAATAATTATTAAAAGGCCTATATTTTTTGAACTGATTAATTTCATTTAAATAAAGAATCATTTTTCTTTAAAGCAAGTCTATATTCAGCTAGAATAATCTTAACATCATCAACCATTTTATTGTTTATCTCTGCTACAGACTCAGCATTAAACCCATATAATTTACCAATATCATCATCATCATCTCTGCCTCTTAAATTTAAATCTCTATCAATAATAAATACATAGGGTGTACTATTTTCTCCTGATAATTCAATATCAGTCTTAAGGCTATTATAAATTTTCTGAATTTCTTTTTCATCAGTAAAAATAAAATTCCATTTTTCAAGATCCGTTCCAACTCCTCTTATCAATTCTTCTTTAAGGTTATTTATGTTCGTTTCTTGGTCTTTTGTTGTAAGAAAAACAAATTGAAAATCTTGAAACTGAGAAAATCTTCTATAAATCTTTTGATTCAAATTTAATGCTTCTGATTTTCTCAAATTAACATCTCCTCCCCAAAAGCCAAGAATTGATATATTATCTTTTAATGATATCCCTTGTAGATTTCCATTAATACTTTGAATATCTAAAACATTTGTTGTTAAAATTGGCAATCTTGCAAAATTGTTTATTCCTGAGGCAAAAAATATATATATAAAGATTGGGAAAAAAAAGAGAAAGCTTAGAATTAAATACTTCTTAACACTTTTTTTCATCAAAAATTCCAGCTTTTAAATCCACCTAACATAACGTCAAAAATATATGAGCCTTCAATTAATAATATGAACACTAAGAATGGGATCAAAATAAGTAAAGGGACAACTATAGAGTTTTTAAGAAATGACTTTTCATCTCTTATATGCATAAAGTCCCAAGTAATATAATATGCTTTAATTAGCGTCATTATAATAAACATCCAATTTAATAGTTTAAGGCCAAGAAATTTATTTAATAAAATCTCTGGTTTATTAATACCCAATGAAACTTCTATCCCTGTAACAATAGAAAGAAAGATAAGCACTCCCCATATTTTTTGTTGATTCGATTTGAATTTTATTAGTCCTCTAAAAATTTCCAGTTTATGTAAATGTTCTGCCATATTATATTAAATAAAAGAATGTAAATACAAATACCCATACTAAATCAACAAAGTGCCAATATAGGCCAACCTTCTCAACCATATCATAATGACCCCTTCTCTCATAAGTTCCTAATAAAACATTAATAAAAATTATTATGTTTATAACAACTCCTGAGAAAACATGAAATCCATGAAATCCTGTTATAAAGAAAAAGAAATCTGCAAACAAAGGGTTACCGTATTCATTTCTATATAAGTTTGCACCTTTAACTACTCTTGTTGCTGAATTTATAGCTACTTCTGCTTCCTGTCTATCTAAGATAATTTTCTTTCCTTTATCATCAATTGCTTCAAGTCTAACAGTGATATTTAAATTTCTATTAAAACCTGCTAATACTTCATCTAAAGTTATTTCAGGCAATTTTGATTCCTCAACATACCACAATCCAACATTATCGTCATGTGTATATCTTTCTTGAGTAAGAGATACTGCAAATTCATCTATAGGTATTCTTTTATTTTTTTCAAGATCATAGAATTGTAAAATTTTCCCAGATTGAACCTCAACCGCTCCATATTCTCCTTTAATAAAGTTTTTCCATTCCCAGGCTTGAGATCCAACAAAAATTGCTCCACCTATTATTGTAAGTAACATATAAAAAGCTACCCTGTTTTTATTATTATGATGCCCTGCATCAACAGCTAGAACCATTGTTACAGAGGAAAATATTAAAACAAATGTCATCAAAGCAACATAATACATTGGTGCATCTATTCCATGTAAAAATGGAAAATGAGTAAATACTTCGTCAGCTATTGGCCAAGAATCTATATTTTTAAATCTTGAAAACCCATAAGAAACAAGAAATCCAGAAAAAGTTAAAGCATCAGAAACAATAAAGAACCACATCATTAACTTTCCATATCCAGCAACTAAAGGTTTTGATCCTCCTCCCCATGATCCTGATGTGTTGGTGTTTGATATAGCTGATGATACTTGCATCTAGGCAAAATTTTTCGTTACAAATTTATAATATTTTAACTGAAGTATTTAATAAAAAGGAATAAATATATCCATAATGCACCAAGAAAGTGCCAGAATATTAATGCTAAATCAAAACCTAATTTATTTCTCTCATATTTTTGATTATTGAATCTTATTATAACTACTGATAAAACAATTATTCCTGCAAATAGATGAAGTAAGTGTAAAGAAACTAAGATATATATATATGAAGTAGTTACTGAACTTTCTGGGCCGGTAAAGTAATAACCAAGTGAAATTATTTCCCCAAAACCTAAGAATTGGGAAATAACAAATACAATTGCCATAAGTCCTGTAAAACTTAAATATATATTAACATTTTTTCTGAAAAGGTAATTATTAGAATTATCAGAAAGAGAAACTCTAAAGTATTTCTCTAGGTTAACTTTAGCTAACTGAAAAAAAATACTGCTAAATACAATTGAGAAAGTACTAACTAAAAACCACGTTGGCATTGAAAAGGAATCCAACCAGTCTGGTCTACTACTACTAACTATAAAAGCACTAGTTAGTCCTGCAAAAGTCATGGTTATACTTATCATTCCAAACCAAAGCATCATTTTTTTTGCCTTTCTTTTTTTTGATTCAAAATGTTCTTGATCAAGCATTAGATTATAAATTTATCAAGGACAAATATAATTTGAATAAAAGTTAAATAAAAGATACTTGCATACTTAAGTCTTAAAGCATTTAAATTATTCATATACAACATTAGGTTTATAGATTTGGATAACATAAATATTCCTGCTAAGAAAATTAATAATCCTGATATATAGCTAATTGTCAATAAACCTGAAAATCCTGATAAAGGTATAAGGGATACTAAGATTGTCCAAATAGTATAAAAAACTATTTGAAATGCAGTAGACTTATCTTTTTTCCCTGTTGGAAGCATTTTAAAACCTGCTTTTTTATAATCATCATCCGATAGCCATCCTATAGCCCAAAAATGAGGGAACTGCCAAAAAAATTGAATCATAAACAATACTCCTGGCTCAATTCCAAATTTATTTGTAGCTGCTACCCATCCAAGCATAAATGGAATTGCTCCAGAGATAGCGCCAAAAAAAACACATAAAGGTGTTCTCGTTTTTAAAGGTGTGTAAAGGAAAAGATAGATAAGCGCTGATATTAGTCCAAAAAAAGCAGTTCTAAAATTTATAAGATATAATAAGACTATACCTGATAAAATCATAATTAAACAAATAATAAAAGCTGATCTTGGACTTATTTTTCCAAGTGGAATTGGACGGTTTTTAGTTCTATCCATAATAGAATCTCTTTCCCTTTCTATTATTTGGTTAAATCCATTTGATGCTCCTACAAGAAAAAATCCTCCAAAGAAAAGAAGAAGAAAAGTCTCAATTGAAAAATAATCAATTGCTATCAAATATCCAGCAACTGAAGAAAATATTACACTTAATGAAAGTCTATATTTAGTTAATTCAAGAATAGTATTAAACATAAATACATACTTTTTTAAAAGTTTGTGGCATAAGACTTAATTTGGGACAAACAAAAATAATATCTATTGAAGTCTAAATGTTATTGGGATACTAAATGGAACTCTTACTGGTCTCCCTCTTTGTTTACCAGGAGTCATCTTTGGCAATCGACCTATAATTCTTCCTGCCTCGTTTTCAAGGTTCTTGTCAGGTCCTCTCATTCTAATATTACTAATCACCCCATCTCTTCCAATAATAAAGTTTACATAAACTCTACCCTGAATTCCCATTTCTTGGGCAATTTCAGGATATCTAAAGTTTCTCTTTATATGCTGATTAATTTTATCTTGGAAACAAGTTCTCCTTTGAGATTTTGAAACTTTCTCACATCCAGGGAAAATTGGTACGTCTTCAATTACTGCAAATGGAACTTCGATATCTTCAAATTCATCTTCAACCTCAATATCCTCAATAACCATTTCTTCATCAGATTCTGTTGATTCAATGATAGTTTCTTCTACCTCTTCTTCATCCTCAACAACTTCAATAATTTCAGGAGCTGGAGGTGGTGGAGGTGGTGGAGGTGGTTGTTTTAATTGCTCAGTAATTGGAATTTCTTCATCATCATCGTCATTTATGTTTAAAGATTCATAGTCATACTTTGTTTCATATGTTTTTGATTCAATAGCTTGCCAAGTAATAAATAAAACAAATGCAAGACCTATAACAAAATATAGGCTTCTGTTTTTATTTATATCAGCTTTAGGATTCTTCTTCGGTTGCATTACTAAATTTATAAAGTGCTAATCTATAAAAAAATATAATTAATTCATATATATATATAAATTCTATATATTTTTTTTTAATTATCTATCATCTTTCTATAATCATCAGCAGATAAAAGATTTTCAATATCTCGATTTTCAGAGATTTCTATTTTTATTATCCATCCTTTATCATAAGGGTCCTCATTAACAATTTCTGGAGTAGATTCTATATTTGAATTTATCTCAAGAACAGTACCTTTTATAGGCATAAATAAGTCTGAAACAGTCTTGACGGCTTCTACAGTTCCAAAAATCTCACTAACATTAAGCTCATTCCCAATGGAATCTATTTCAATATAGACTATATCGCCTAGTTCACCTTGAGCAAAATCTGTAATACCAATCGTGGCAATATTACCATCAACTTTTATCCATTCATGTTCTTCAGTGTATTTTAATTCTTCTGGAAGATTCATGTTATAGTTTATTTAAAGATTTTTTTATTAGTTGTTGTAACTCTATATTTTGATCATTAAAATATATCTCGTTTACTACTGTTTCAGATTTACTTCTACTAAAACCTAGTACTTCTAGAGCCTTTAATGCTTCCAATTTTACATTAAATTTTTCTTGAACTAAATCTAAATCATTTTTTTCTAATATATCTACTTTATCTTTCAATTCTATTATTAACCTTTGAGCAGTTTTAAGGCCAATCCCTTTTATTGATTTAATTGTGTTCAAATCATCTGACATTATAGCTTCTTGAATTTCAAATGGAGAAATTGATGAAAGAATAGTTCTAGCAGTACTCGGTCCTATACCAGAAACTGAAATTAATTGCTGAAAAAGCTTTCTTTCGCTTTTTCCCTTAAATCCAAACAAAATATCAGCATCTTCTTTTCTCTGAAGATGAGTATAAATAGTTATATTTTCTTCATCTCCGATTTTTTCAAAAGTATTTAAAGAGATATTAATATCATATCCTATTCCATTTACTTCTACAACAATTTTAGTTGGTGATTTTTCTATTAATCTTCCTTTAATATAGGTTATCATTTTTTTCTTATTTTTCTTCTTTGAGAATCAATTGCTGAGATTGCTGCCATATTAACAATCTCTTCAACAGATGCACCCAACTGCAAAATGTGTACTGGTCTATTCAATCCTATTAAAATAGGACCAATTGAAATAGCATCATCAAGCTCTTTTATTATCTTATATGAAATATTTGCAGAATCAAGATTAGGAAAAATTAATGTATTAACTTTTCTTCCATTTAGATTAGAAAATGGGAATCTGCTTTTAAGCATTTCTTTATTTAATGCAAAATCAGATTGTATTGGTCCATCAACAATAATATCTGGATTATTATTATGTAACAACTTAATTGCAGAAGAAATTTTTTCAGCTTCTTTAGAATTCGAAGAACCAAAATTAGAAAATGATAAAATTCCAATTACTGGCTCAATTCCAAACATTTTAACAGTTTTTGCTGTGTTTATTGCAATTCTTGCTAATTGTTCTGAATCAGGGTTAATATTAAGAGATGTATCAGATAAAAATAGAGGTCCTTGTTTTGTCAACATTAAGTTTGTTGCTGAAACTCTTTTGATACCCTTAGATTTTCCTATTGTATTTAGAATTGGAATAAAAGCTGAAGGATAACTTCTTGAATAACCTGCAAGCATACTATCAGCATCTCCAGACAATACCATCATTGATCCAAAATAGATTCTGTCTCTTAGCATTTGCTTGACATCTTTTTGTGTTTTACCTTTTCTTTTCAGATTTTCAAATAAAACTCTAGCATACTTAGATATTCTTTTTGCTTGAGATTTGTCTTTTGGATCTATAATTTTTACTTTATCATTAAAGTCTATAGATTTCATTAATTTTTTTATCACTTTTTTTCTTCCCATTAAAATTGGTTCTACAATTCCATCTTCCTTACATATTTGTGCAGCTTTAAGAACATCTAACTGATCAGATTCTGAAAAAATCAATTTCTTAAGTCTAGATTTAGCCCTTCTGTGGATTAGTCTAATTAATTTAGTATTAGTTCTAATTCTGGAATCTAGTATTTGTATATATCTATCCCAATCTTCTATTGGTTCCCTTGCAACACCAGAATCCATAGCTGCCTTTGCGACCGCTGGAGGAACTTCAGTAATCAATCTTGGATCAAATGGTTTGGGTATTATATAATCTTTACCAAAGATTAGTCGTTTAGCTTCTCCATAAGCAATATTAACTTGTTCAGGCACAGGTTTTTTTGCAAGATTAGCAAGAGCAATTACAGCTGCTTTTTTCATTTCTTCATTTATTTTTGTTGCTCTTACATCTAAAGCTCCTCTAAATATAAAAGGGAATCCAAGGACATTATTGACTTGATTTGGAAAATCAGATCTTCCTGTAGCCATAATTAAATCTTTCCTTGTAGACATTGCTAGGTCATAATTTATTTCTGGATTTGGATTAGACATTGCGAAAACAATTGGATCTTTAGCCATTGTCTTAAGCATTTTACTTGTTACAATATCTCCGGTAGATAAACCAATAAAAACATCTGAATCAATCATTGCCTCTTTTAGGGTATTTATATTTCTTTTTGTAACAAAAAACTTCTTCTCATCATTTAAATCAGTCCTTTTATTATTTATAACTCCCTTACTATCTACCATTATAATATTTTCTCTCTTAAGTCCAAATGATAGATATAACTTTGCACATGCAATTGCTGATGAACCAGCTCCAGACATTACTAACTTAACACTCTTTATCTTTTTGTTTACCAAATCAATAGCATTAATCAATGCCGCACAGGAAATCATTGCAGTACCATGCTGATCATCATGCATTACAGGAATATCTAATCCTTGTATTAAATTTTTTTCAATTTGAAATGCTTCTGGAGCTTTTATATCTTCTAAATTAATACCTCCAAATGTTGGTGATAATGATTTAACTATTTCAACAAATTTTTTTGGGTCTTTTTCATTTATTTCTATATCAAAAACATCTATATCAGCAAAAATTTTAAATAATAAAGCTTTTCCTTCCATTACAGGTTTTGATGCTTCTGGGCCAATGTCTCCTAGACCTAATACAGCAGTTCCATTTGTGATTACAGCAACTAAATTTCCCTTATTAGTATACTTATATGTATTATCCTTGTCACTTTCAATTTCTTGACATGGTATAGCTACACCAGGTGAATATGCAAGAGCAAGATCTCTTTGAGAATTATATTTTTTGGTAGGTATAACCTCTATTTTTCCTGGTTTTGGTTTAGCGTGATAAACTAAAGATTCTCTCCTTTCTCTACTCTTATCCATGTCATTTTATTATGATCAAATATAGAATGATTAATTAAATAAACCGCTCTGATTATTTTTATTTTTACCAAGATGTTTGTAGCCTTTTTCAGTAACTTCTCTTCCTCTTGGAGTTCTAATTATAAAACCCTGTTGAATCAAAAATGGCTCATATACTTCCTCTATAGTTTCAACATTTTCTGAGAGTGATGTGGATAATGTAGATATTCCTACTGGCCCTCCATTATATTTATCTATAATAGTTAATAATATTTTATTATCCATTTCGTCTAATCCATTTTTATCAACATTTAAAGCCTTTAGTGAAGACTTTGTAATTTGAATATCTATATTCCCTTCTCCTTCAACTTGAGCAAAATCTCTTACCCTTCTCAATAATGAATTTGCTATTCTTGGAGTACCTCTACTTCTTTTTGCAATTTCAAAACATGAGGTTTTATCAATTTTAAGATCAAGAATTGATGAACTTCTTTCAACGATCTTAGATAAAAGATCATCACTATAATGTTCAAGTCTATTAGAGATTGCAAATCTTTCCCTCATTGGATTTGTCAAAAAACCAGATCTAGTAGTTGCTCCTACAAGAGTAAAAGGATTAAGATTTAGTTGCACAGATCTAGCATTAGGTCCTGTTTCAATCATTATATCAATTTTGTAATCTTCCATAGCTGAGTATAAATATTCCTCAATTATAGGGCTAAGTCTATGAATCTCATCTATGAATAATATATCTCGTTCTTCAAGATTGGTTAAAAGTCCTGCTAGATCCCCAGGTTTATCTATCACTGGACCAGAAGTAACTTTAAGGCCAACATTTAATTCATTTGCAAGAATATGAGCTAAAGTAGTTTTACCAAGACCTGGAGGTCCATGAAATAAAGTATGATCTAAGGCATCTTTTCTTTGATTACAAGCCTCAATAAAAATTTTTAAGTTTTTTACTATAGAATCTTGACCTATAAAATCACTAAAACTCAAAGGTCTGAGCGCCTTATCAAACTCCTGCTCTTTATCCGTATTTTCATTCATTATATCAAATATACATTAATTGTGACATCTGAATTATTTAAGATGAAGTTAATGCTGGAGCTCTTTTTCTCCTTTTTTAAGAGGTATATTTTGGGGGATAAAATCTTCTTTTGATCCTGGTTTAGAATAATCATATGGCCATCTATGAACATGAGGTATTTTTCCAGGCCAATTCCCGTGAATATGTTTTATTGGAGCAGTCCATTCTAAAGTATTTGATCTCCAAGGATTTTGTTCTGTCTTCTTTCCATAAAACATACTGCTTATAAAGTTATATAGGAATATTAATTGAGCAGCACCTGCTATTAAAGCAAACATTGTAATAACAACATTTATATTAGCTAAATCATCAAAATATGGGAAATTTGTATTTGTATAATACCTTCTTGGAAGTCCAGCCATTCCAATAAAATGCATTGGGAAAAAGACACCATATGCTCCTATAGCTGTAATCCAAAAATGAACATATCCCAAATTCTTATTCATCATCCTACGAAACATCTTAGGGAACCAATGATATACTCCGGCAAATAAACCGTAAAGAGCTGATATACCCATAACTAAATGAAAATGCGCCACAACAAAATATGTGTCATGTATATTTATATCTAAGGCACTGTCTCCTAAAATTAATCCTGTTAATCCTCCTGATATAAATGTAGAAACTAATCCAATTGCAAAAAGCATTGCAGGGTTAAATTGTATATTTCCTTTCCAAAGAGTAGTTATATAGTTAAATGCTTTTACTGCTGAGGGGATAGCAATTAATAATGTAGTAAATGTAAATACTGATCCTAGAAATGGATTCATTCCAGTTACAAACATATGATGACCCCAAACTATTGTTGATAAGAAAGCAATTGCTAGTATAGAAAAAACCATTGCTCTATATCCAAAAATTGGTTTACGAGCATTAGTAGCTATCACTTCTGATGCTATACCTAATGCTGGAAGAAGAACTATATAAACTTCAGGATGTCCCAAAAACCAAAAAAGATGTTCAAATAATACTGGGGAACCACCTTGATAGTGGAGAACTTCTCCTTGAATAAATATATCTGATAAAAAGAAAGATGTTCCAAAGCTTCTATCCATTATTAATAATAAAGCAGCAGATAGTAACACTGGAAAAGAAACAACTCCAATCATAGCAGTAACCAAGAAAGCCCAAATAGTTAGTGGCAACCTTGTAAAGGTCATTCCCTTTGTTCTTAAGTTTACAACTGTTACAATATAATTTAGTGCTGCAAGAAGAGCTGATACAATAAAAACAGCCATTGAAAGAAGCCATAAAGTCATTCCTGCACCTGAACCTGGTTGAGCCTGAGGTAATACACTTAAAGGAGGATATATTGTCCAACCCGCTGCTGCAGGACCTGCTTCAACAAAAAGGGATGCAATCATTAAAACACTTGAAATAAAGAAAAGCCAATAAGAGAACATGTTTAATAACCCTGAAGCCATATCTCTAGCTCCAATTTGTAAAGGAATTAAGATGTTACTAAATGTTCCACTTAAACCAGCAGTTAGAACAAAAAAGACCATTATAGTTCCATGAATTGTTACTAGAGCCAAATAAATATTTGGATCCATTACACCATCAGTTGCCCATTTACCAAGAAGAACATCAAAAATTCCAAAAGACTGTTCAGGCCATGCAAGTTGAAGTCTAATTAATAAAGACATTGCAATTCCAACAATTCCCATGATTAATCCAGTAATTAGATATTGTTTTGATATCATCTTATGATCAATGCTAAAGATATATTTTGTTATGAAAGTTTCTTTATGATGGTGATCATGATGATCATCATGACTTGTTTCTGTTTTTGACATCTTTAATTATAAAATAAATTCTTTAAATGTTACCTGTTCATCGAACCAATCTTCAAATTCTTCTTGTGTTTCAACTATGATCTTCATTTGCATAGTATAATGTGATGCTCCACATACTTTATTACATAATAATAAAAAATCAAATTCATATGGATCTAAAGGGAATTCTCCTTTAGCAGCCAATTCTTGACTTTTTTCAAATCTAATATTATTAATTTTTTTTACCTTATCAACTACTTCTTTTTTTAATCTCATCTCCCTTGTAGTCACATTTGGAGTAAATGCAAATTGATTAATCATTCCTGGAACAGCATTCATCTGAGCTCTAAAATGCGGCATATACATTGAATGAATCACATCTTGAGATCTTATTCTAAATACCACTTGCCTGTCAACTGGTAAATGTAATTCTTGAACGACAACATCATCTTCCCCATTAGGATCTGTTGGGTCAATACCGACTAAATTTTTTCCTCCAAATTCCTGCAAGAATCTTACATTAGCATCCCCAAGAACTCCATCATCACCAGAATATCTTGCTTTCCAATTAAACTGCTGAGCATATATTTCAACAACTAATGCTTCATCATTTTCTTCTATAGTCATAATATCTATCCAAGTCATTAATCCATAAAGAATTATTCCCGATAGAGCAATAGCTGGAATTACAGTCCAAATACCTTCTAAAAGATTACTATCTGGAAAAAAGAATGCTTTTCTTGTTTTATTCCCTCTGTACTTAAAGGCAAAATAATGTAGAAGGGCCTGAGTAATTGTCTGAACAACAAAAATTATTGAAAATGTAAACCATAAAAGAGTATCAGATTTTTTTCCATGAACAGATGCAGATTCAGGTAAAAGAACATCACCCCATTTAAAAAAAGAAAATATAGTTAAAGCGTAAAGAAAGATTAAAAACAAAAACATTAATTTTCCATTAATATCATTGTCATTATCATTTGCTACTCCAGTAGATTCTGATTGAACAGGTTTGGACAACTCAAAAATTTTCGTAAGTTGCCAAACAGCTATAGACATTAATATTAAACTAATTAGAGTGAGTATAATTATTGTCATAGTTAATCGTAATAATAATATTTAAACCCTTTACTTTCTTCCGAGAATGGATCTCCAGAAGCAAGAAGTGGCGCTTTTGAAATTTCTTTAAAAACAACTAAAATAAACAATCCTAAAAAGAATAGAAATCCTCCAATTTCAGAAAATCCAATTGACCACTGATCACCAACAGCTGATGGCATAATCATATTAAAAACATCTATATAATGACCTATTATGATTACAATCCCCGTCAATATAACAATGAAGTATGTCTTTTTGAAATCACTATTCATTAATACTATCAAAGGGAATATTAAGTTCAAAACCACCATACCAAAAAACATAAAATTATAGTCTTCTATTCTAGTAATAAAATATGTAACTTCTTCTGGTATATTCGAATACCATATTAACATAAATTGAGAAAACCATAGATAAGCCCAAAAAATACTAATAGCAAACATGAATTTTGCAAGGTCATGGATATGACTGTCATTCACAAACTTTAGATAATTTTTTGACTTTAAATAAATCGTAATTATCACAATAGTTGTTACTCCAGATACCCAAGCTCCAGCAAAAACATACCAACCAAATAAAGTGCTAAACCAATGAGGATCTATAGACATAATCCAATCCCAAGACATCATAGATTCAGATATTAAGAAGAAAGCCAAAAATCCTGCAGAGAATTTAAATAGTTTTTTATGAATATTTATATCTGTTGAATTATCTTGTTTTATAGATAGTTTTCTACTTATGTTTCTATATAAAACCCAACCTGAAACATAAATTATAGCTCTAATGAAAAAGAACGGAAGATTAAGATAGCTTGTTTTATTTCTTATAATTTCATCATGCGCAACAACATCAGGATCCATCCAAATAAATAAATGATTAAAATGTAATCCTGACATCAATAAAATAATTAATACTGAAATACATCCAAGTAAAAGATAACCTGTTATCCCTTCCATAACTCTATATAGGACTATTGACCACCCAGCTTGGGAGGCTCTTTGAATAGCATAGAAAGCTAGCACCCCAAGGGAGATCAACATAAAAAATAATGCAGGAACATATATCGAAGCCCAAGGTTTATTTTGAAGTTGATTTAACAAATGTTTGTCATGGTCTACCTCATGGTTAGCTTCAGATTCTTTATTAGTATGCCCTGAATCCTCATGTTCTGATTCATGACTTTTACTTGCTACAATCTCTTTAGCCTCTTCAATATTAGAAGGTGCCGAAACAAAACCATACACTATTCCAACTAAACCAATTAGCATAAAGCTAATAGCTAATATTTTAATTTGTTTTGAAACTATGTATTTTTCGTTCATATTAATTTATTTTAACTCTTCTTTTAATTGTAAAACATATTGAGTTATTTGCCAACGTTCTTCTTCATTAATTTGACCTGCATGTGATCCCATAGCATTTCTTCCATACATTATAACATGATATATACTCCCTTGAGTTATATTTCTTGAAGGATCATTATATGCCGGAATACCTAGAAATTTTTCTCTCTCAGCAAGAATTCCAATTCCATCTCCTTTATTTCCATGACAAACTGAACAATAAATTTCGTACAATTCTTTACCCTTAGATAAATTTATCTCTTTTGGACTAAGAGGAGAAATCAGTTGAGATTTTGCAAGCTCATAACCCTCATTTGTATCATCATAATCATATGGCTCCCATCCTCTTGCAATTGATCCCTCAACAGGGAGTTGCGCTTCTATGCCATTTGAAAATGCATCTGATTCTGCATATGTCTCCCCAGCTAAAGACTCATACATGTCAGGAAAATATTGAAAATTTGACCTAGACGGGTCAAAGCATGAAGTGAACATTAAGCTCACTAGAATTAATAAAACTATACTATTTCTCATTATCATCTCTTTCAATTACTTCTATGGAAACAGCTCCTGTTTTTTTCAAAAAAACTTTCATTTTATTTAAATTATCCCCTGACTCCATGTCAATTAAGAACATGTTATCAGTAGTTAATGGATTTGGATTTTCCGCTTTCTTAAATGGCCATAATTTAGATCTCATATAAAAAGTTAAAACCATCAAGTGTGCCGCAAAGAAAACAGTCATCTCAAACATTATTGGAACAAATGCTGGCATGTTTTCAATAAATGAAAAACTTGGTTTTCCTCCAATATTTTGAGGCCAATCAGCAATCATCATATAATTCAGCATTAACACTGAAACTATAAATCCAATACACCCATAAATAAAAGCCAAAATAGAAATCCTTGTTGGCTTAAGTCCAAGAGCTTTGTCAAGTCCATGAACTGGGAATGGAGTGTATACTTCATTTATATGATGTTTCTTTTCTTTTATTTTCTTTATAGCATCTAAAAGAATATCATCATCATCAAAAAGTACATGTAGATTATTTTTACTCATGACTATCTCTTAATTTTTTATAATTTTCACCTGATGATTTTAATATACTTTTTACTTCAGCCTGAGCTATAACTGGGAAACTTCTAGCATACAATAAAAATAGTAATAAGAAGAACCCAATACTTCCTATAAAAATTCCAATATCTATGAATGTAGGAGAAAACATCGTCCATGATGAAGGTAAATAATCCCTGTGTAAAGAAGTTACAATAATAACAAACCTCTCAAACCACATGCCTATATTCACAACAATTGAAATTATAAATGAAACAATTATACTAGTTCTAAGTTTTTTAACCCACATTATTTGAGGGGAGACTACATTACATGTCATCATGAAAAAATATGCCCACCAATATGGTCCAGTTGCTCTATTTAAAAATGCAAACTGCTCATATTCAACTCCCGAATACCAGGCAATAAATAATTCTGTAATATATGCACACCCAACTATAGAACCTGTTATCATTATAATTATATTCATTAATTCAATATGTTGAAGTGTAATATAGCTTTCTAGTCTAGATACCTTTCTCATTATAATTAATAATGTTTGAACCATTGCAAATCCGGAAAAAATTGCTCCTGCAACAAAGTAGGGTGGAAAGATGGTAGTATGCCACCCTGGTATAACCGAAGTAGCAAAATCCATCGAGACTATTGAATGAACTGATAAAACTAATGGAGTAGCCAACCCAGCAAGAACTAATGAGACCTCTTCAAATCTTTGCCAATCTTTTGCTCTACCTGTCCACCCAAAACTTATTAGACTATATATTTTCTTCTGAAAAGGCTTAACTGCCCTATCTCTAATCATTGCTAAATCTGGAAGAAGTCCTGTCCACCAGAAAACTAGTGATACCGTAAGATAGGTTGAAATTGCAAAAATATCCCAAAGTAAAGGTGAATTAAAATTAACCCATAATGATCCAAACTGATTTGGCAGAGGAAACATCCAATATGCAAGCCATGGTCTCCCCATATGAATTATAGGAAATAATCCAGCTTGTATAACCGCAAAAATTGTCATTGCTTCTGCTGATCTATTAATACCCATTCTCCATTTCTGTCTAAATAATAATAGAACTGCCGAAATAAGGGTTCCTGCATGGGCTATACCAACCCACCAAACAAAATTGGTAATATCCCAGGCCCATCCAACTGTCTTATTTAATCCCCAAGATCCAATTCCAGTACCAATTGTATAAATTACACATCCAACTCCCCATAAGAAAGCAATCAAAGCTATTGAAAAGGCAATCCACCAATCTTTATTAGGAGGAGTTTCTATTGGTCTAGCAATATCTACCGTTATGTCATGATAGCTTTTATCTCCTTCAATCAAAGGTTTTCTTATAGGTGCTTCATAGTGTGATGACATATACTAAATATTAATATTATTTCTAATTATTGTTTGATAAATCACATTAGGTTTTGTTCCTACGCTTTCTAGAACTCTATAGGTTCTATCGCCTTCCCTAACCTTTGAAATTTCACTTTCCTTATCATTGACATCTCCAAAGACCATTGCTCCAACGGAACATGCATCAGAACATGCAGTTTGCCAGTCTTTATCTGTTACTTTTCTTCCATCCCTCTTTGCATCAAGAATTACTTTTTGTGTCACCTGGATACAAAGTGTACATTTTTCCATAACACCTCTAGACCTAATAGTAACATCAGGATTTAGAACCATTTTTCCAAGAGGATTATTTAAGTTATAATCAAATTCATCATTATCAGCATAACTAAACCAATTAAATCTTCTGACCTTATATGGACAGTTATTTGCACAATATCTCGTTCCAACGCATCGGTTATACGCCATTTGATTCTGACCTTGCCTTCCATGAGAAGTTGCTGCAACTGGACACACTGTCTCACATGGAGCATGATTACAGTGCATACAAGAAATCGGCTGAAAGACAACTTGAGGATTTTCAGCAGCTTGTTCCAATGCATTTAATTTTGATTTATATTTTCTGAAACCTTTAGCCTCTTCAGCTATCTTTATATCTTCTTGAATTGTATCCTCTGATGAATAATACCTATCAATTCTTATCCAATGCATATCCCTTGATCTTCTAACTTCTTCTTTTCCAACAACAGGAACATTATTTTCTGCAGTACATGCAATTACACATGCTCCACAACCATTACAACTATTTAAATCAATCGATAAATTAAAATGATGCCCTATTGATCTATCAAAATCTCTCCAAATATCAACTTCTGGAGAAGTTACTTTTGTTTCAATATGGTTCTTTGATACCATAACGGTTGGATTCCAATATGATTTATCCTTCGTATTAAAAATTTCAAGTGTAGTTTCTTTTATAACCTCATCCCTTCCCATCATTGTATTGTGAAGCTGAATACAAGCAAACTCATGATCTCCTTTAACTTTTGAAATATTTACTTTCTGTATTTTATTAAAATCATTGTAGAGATTAAATGCATTAATTCCAACCTTCATTTCATCACTCATTCCATACTTTTTACCATAACCAAATGACAGTCCTATTGTTCCAGGAGCTTGACCTGGTTGAATAATAACGGGAGCAATTATTTCTTTTCTATTTGAAGTTATTTTTGCATAACTACCATTTAAAGCACCATTTGCAACATTGTAATTTTTTAATTTAAGCTTTTTAGCATCAGAGATTGACAATGTTATATAATTATCCCATGTGACTCTAGTTATTGGATCTGGGAATTCTTGAAGCCAAGGATTTGAAGCTCTTTGACCATCCCCCATTCCAACCTTAGGATATAATACTAGAGAGAATTCATTACTACTTTCTGCAAATGGTGAATTTAGATTTATTCTTTTTCTACGAATGGATAATTTATTTTGACTATAATCATAGAAAAATCCATCTTGAAGTGATTTCCCCCAGGTCTTACCAGAGGATAAAATATTATTTTTCCAATTAGACTTAATCTCATCATAAAAGTTTGTATCGGCTCCTATTAAAGACAAAATTACATCTTGAAATTGTTTAGTATCGAACAATGGTCTTATGGTTGGTTGGGCTAAATAATAGTGCCCAGTTTTAAATTCATAATCGCCCCAAGATTCAAGATAATGAGAAGAAGCTCCAAGAAATTTTGCAACTCTTGAAGTCTCATCCTCTTTCAGACTAAAAGAAAGTGTAAACTCTAAATTTTTAAAGATCTTTAAAAATTCTTCAGACTCTGGGAGAGAATATCCTGGATTAATTCCAGATGTAATCATCCCAGATATTTTTCCAGATTTCAAATCCTCCATCATCTTTAATAACTCACTATTTCTTCCATTCCTAATAAATCTTGGTGATTCAATATCAATAACATCACTATTTAAAAAATCATTTATCATGAGAACCATTTCTTGTGCATTCACATCATCAATACCAGAAATTAAAACAGATTTAGTTCCTGATGATTTAAGTTTCTTAACAGATAAATCAACATATTTATCTAAATTAGGATTAAGAGAACCATTAACTGGTTGTCCTGAGAGTCTAGAATAAATATGTGCTAATATTTTTTTAAGCTCTGAAGGATTTGCTGGAACTCTATTATCAGCATTTGCTCCACTAAGTGTCATATTTGATTCAAACTGAATGTGATAAGACATTGAATTATTATTATCTGCATTTGGAACTCTTGTTTTAGACCACCCAGGTGAATAACTTCCTCCTTGCCAGTCAGATAAAAAATCTGCATCTACAGAAACTATTGTTTCAGCTTTTGAAAAATCATAATCAGCTAAAGCTCGAATCCCATAAATATTTTCAAATGCATCTAAAGCAGAAGAACTAGAAATAGTATCATATTCAATATGTTCAATATTACTGTATTTACTTAAGAATTTATCTAAGATTAATTTTGTAGTTGGACTACATTGAGTTTGAGTTAAAAGGACAATCCTTTTATTATCATTTATTAAGTTTTCAAGGTTTCCTTTTATTTGATTATTAAAGTCATCCCATAAAACATAGTTTCCATCAACTTTAGGACCTTGTAATCTATATGTGTCATATAGATCTAGAACTGATGCATTAACTCTTGCATTAGAACAATTAAATGATTTCGCATCCTTATTGTTTTGAATTTTTATAGGTCTTCCTTCACGAGTTTTAACCAGTATACTCCTAAAGTCATTACCATCAGCAATAGCCGTAGCATAATAGTTTGCAACTCCTGGAATAATTTGTTCTGGTTGGACAACATATGGAACTGACTTAATTACTGGGCCCTCACATCCAGCAATTGCAGCAGCAGTTGTGCTAAATCCAAGATATTTTATGAAATCTCTCCTTGAAGAGTTTTTATCTTCAGATTTCTCTACTGGAATTTCTTCAACAAATTCATTTTTCTCAAGCTTATCTACTATATCGCTTTGAACTTTTAGTTGCTCTAATCCTTTCCAATATTTTTTCACCTTTTGCATCCTATATTTCTAATAATGACATTTTGCACATTCAATTCCTCCTAGTTGAGCTACAGTAAGTTTCTCAACACCATATTTTTTTGATAGTTCTTCATGAATTTTTTCATAATATTCATTCGATTTATCTACGTTACTTTCTCTATGACAATCAATACACCATACCATTGTCAATGGAGAGTATTGATACATTATTTCCATTTCTTCAACTGGTCCATGACATGTTTGACATTCAATTTTAGCTACCTCTGCATGTTGAGAATGATTAAAATAAACAAAGTCAGGAAGATTATGAATTCTCACCCATTTAACAGGCTTAGTGTTCCCTATATAAATCTGATTTTCTTCATCCCATCCAACAGCATAGTATAATTTCTTAATCTCATTTGTATAAAAATCTTTAGTGTATCCATTTTCAAGATCTTCTTCCCCATTATATTCTGAAATATATTCATGACAATTCATACAAACATTCAAGGAAGGTATTCCAGAGTGTTTAGAAACTCTAGCAGAAGAGTGACAATATTTACATTCTATTTGATTTGCCCCCGCATGAATCTTATGAGAATAATGGATAGGTTGAATAGGCTCATAACCCTGGTCTACTCCAATTTGCATCAAATATCCAAATACCCCATATGCACTTGATAACAAGAATATGATTACTAAGACTAACATTAAAAATTGATTTTTTACAATAGTTTTCCATAATGGAGGTAGTGATTTTTTTGATTTTGATTCTATGTCAACCCCACTAGTCCTAGCAATTTTTAATAACGTTCTCTGAACTAGAAAAAGCATCGTGACTAAAATCAAAAAAACTATAGTTGTCACAACCAAAATTAAATCAAGGGAAATACTAGATGAATTTTGTTGAACACTTTGATCTGAATTTGTTGTTATAGGAGGAGGCTGAGTATAATTTGTATATGCAAGAATATTGTCAATTTCTTGATCAGAAAATTGAGGATAATAAGTCATTATGCTTCTATTATATTCTTGCCAGATTGCAGTTGCTTGTGGATCTTCATCCTTAATCATTTGACTTCCATTTCTTATCCAATTATAGAGCCATTGTTTATCATACTTTTCAGTAACACCAGATAGGGCTGGCCCTACAGCTTTCTTATTTATTTTATGACAAGCTGCACAATTAGTATTAAAAAGTTTCTTACCTAGATCAATATCAGCGTCTTGTGAAAGACCAAAAAAAGGGATAAATAAAATCAGAAAATAAAACTTTTTTATAGTAAGCATTATTTGAAGAAATTTGAATTTAGAGGCATGTCTTTTAATTCCCTAAGATTATTATATAAATCAGGGACAAATTTAAAGCATAAACACCACTTTACAAACTCTAAATTAAACAATTAAACACTTTAGAATGATTCTAAATAATTTATTATTTCATTTTACTAACTTTGAAATTAAATGATGTCTAAAAGAGTTAAAAAGCTGGTTCTATGTTTTTTGTTTTTTTTAATTTATAGTCCCCTGAGAGGTCAAGAATTAAATTATTCAATTAATCAAGATTCTTCAATTAATAAATTATTAAAATTAAAAACAGATTATAATAAAAAAGTTTTTGAATCGAGTTTTTATACTATACAAATTTTTTATGGGGATCTAAAAGAAGCAGATTCAATATTAAAAGTTTTTACTGATGAATTTGAAGAAATAGAAACTAGCTTAATATTTGAGACCCCTAACTACAAAGCTAGAGTAGGTATCTTTAAGAATTTAATTGATGCTGCAAAAACCCTTGAGAAAATAAAAAGAAAATTTCGTGGTGCTTTTATATTAAAAAATGATGAATTATAATTTTTTTCTGACTGCTATTTGCTCATAACTTTCAATTAAGTCTCCAACCTGAACATCATTGAAATCAATAATTTGAAGCCCACAATCATATCCTTTGACAACTTCTTTTGCATCATCTTTAAACCTTTTAAGAGAAGAAAGTTTACCGTCAAAAATCATATTCTCTTCCCTAATAACCCTGATACCAGAGTTTCTTGTAATTTTTCCAGAAGTAACCATACAACCAGCTATCGTTCCCAATTTAGATATTTTAAAAATATCTCTTACTTCAGCTGATCCAATTATTTCCTCCTTCATGTCAGGAGATAATAATCCTTCCATTGAATCTTTAAGGTCATTTATTGCTTCATAAATTATTGAATACGATCTAATATCAACTTGTTCCTTTTCAGAAAGTTTTCTCGCACTATCTGTTGGTCGAACATTAAAACCAATAATAATTGCTTCTGAAGCTGAAGCTAAAAGAATATCAGAATCGGTTATTGCTCCAACACCTTTGAAAATAATATTAACTTGAATCTCTTCAGTTGAGAGATTTTGAAAAGAATCAGTTAAAGCTTCTACAGATCCATCTACATCACCTTTAATAATAACATTCATTTCTTTAAAATCTCCAATTGCTATTCTTCGACCAATCTCATCTAAAGTAATGTGTTTTTGAGTTCTAACAGTTTGCTCTCTAACAAGCTGTGTTCTTTTTGCTGCAATTTGTTTAGCTTCTTTTTCATCTTCTATAACCTTAAAAGGATCTCCTGCTTGAGGAGCACCGTCTAACCCAAGTACAGATACAGGAGTTGAAGGCAATGCAACTTTTAGTGTTTCTCCCGATTCATCAAACATGGCTTTAACCTTTCCGCTATTTTTTCCTGCCAAAATATAATCTCCAACAGATAGTCTTCCATTTTGAACTAAAATTGTTGATACATATCCCCTACCTTTATCAAGATATGCTTCAAGAACTGTCCCTGTTGCTCTTTTAGAAGAATTAGCTTTTAAATCCATAATATCGGATTCTAAAAGAACCTTTTCTAAAAGAAGGTCAACACCTTTTCCTGATAGCGCTGAAATATCTTGCGATTGAATTTTACCTCCCCAATCCTCAACAAGAAGATTCATTGAAGCCAAAGACTCTTTAACTTTATCAGAATTTGCATTCTCTTTATCAATTTTATTAATAGCAAATATCATAGGAACATTAGCAGCTTGAGCATGACTTATAGCCTCCTTTGTCTGTGGCATAATATTATCATCAGCAGCAATAATTACAATAACAATATCTGTTATTTGAGCCCCTCTTGCTCTCATTGCAGTAAAAGCTTCATGACCAGGAGTATCTAGAAATGTTATTTTTTGAGAGTCATTTACCTCAACTGAATATGCCCCAATATGCTGAGTTATTCCACCTGATTCATCTTTTGCAATATTTGATTTTCTTATAAAATCTAGTAAAGAAGTTTTTCCATGATCAACATGACCCATTACTGTAATTATTGGAGGTCTTTTTTCTAGTAATCCTTCATCTTCTTTTTCTTCTTCTTCAATCTTTTCTTCAAGATCTGATTTTACAAACTGTAGCTCATAACCAAACTCATCTGCCACAATGGTTAAAGTCTCAGCATCAAGCCTTTGATTCATAGTAACCATTACACCAAGGCTCATGCAAGCAGAGATTATATCATTAGAAGTAATGTCCATTAAGGAAGCTATTTCTCCTACTGTAATAAACTCTGTAATTTGTATTTTTTTACTTTCTTTTTCTTGTTGTTCAATATCTTCTTCAGTTTTCTGCTTCCTTTGGTCTCTTTTGTCTTTTCTATGTTTAGCTCCTTTAGACTTACTGGATTTACCTTGAAGCTTCTCTAAGGTTTCTCGAACTTGTTTTTGGATTTCATCATCTTTAGGCTCAACTTTTAATGAAATATTTTTATTTTTTTTAAAATTTGATTTTTCCTTGTCAATACCTTCTTTCTTATCCTTCAAACCACCCTTACTTATTCTTTTTCTTCTTCTTTTTTTTGCATCATCTGAGCTCTGTTCTTTTTTGTCTTTTTTAATAGATTTCAAGTCTAAAATCTCACCGGTTTTCTTAAGACCAGAGAGTTTTTTAAAATTAGTCTCTATCTTATTTGAGTTCTTATTTTCTTTATCTATTTCGGGATTTTCAGAATCCTTTCTATTTTGATCAGGCTTATCAGGCTTTTCCTTTTTTATCTCGCTTAATGGTTCAGCTTTATCCTTTTTTACTTCAGTATCTTTTACTACTTCAATCTCTTGATTAAGCAATTCTTTAGCCTCAATTTCTTTTCTTTTTTGAATATTTATTTTATCAAGAGCATTCTTTTCTGATTTATATTCCTCAAACTCATTTGACAATAAATCATAAATTTTTTTGTCAATTTTTGTAGTTGGTCTAGCATCAATTTTTATTTTGTTTGAACTAAGAAATTCAACTGCTCTATCTAAAGAAATATTTAATTCTTTTAATGCTTTATTTAACCTTATTGGTCCAGACATATATAATTTATTATCTAATCTTCGAATTCTTCTTTTAAAATTTTAAGTACATCCATTACTGTCTCTTCTTCTAGATCAGTTCTTTTTATTAAATCTTCTGCTTCCAATTCAAGAATACTCTTAGCACTATCAAGTCCTACTTTTCTAAATTCTTCAATAACCCAATCATCAATTTCATCACTAAATTCCTTTAATTCAACATCCTCTTCAGCTCCTTCTCTATATACATCAATTTCATATCCTGTTAGTTTTCCAGCAAGTCTAATATTAAACCCTCCTTTACCTATTGCTCTAGAGACCTCCTCTGGATCAAGGAAAACCTGAACTCTCTTTTCCTCTTCGTCTATTTTTAGTGTATTAATTTTTGCTGGACTAAGAGCTCTAGTTATAAACAACTGAGTATTATTTGTATAATTGATAACATCAATATTTTCATTTCCAAGCTCTCTCACAATTCCATGAATTCTTGATCCCTTCATTCCAACACAAGCTCCAACAGGATCTATCCTATCATCATAAGAATCTACAGCGACTTTAGCCTTTTCTCCTGGAATTCTTACAGCTTTTTTAATTGAAATTAAACCATCAAAAACTTCAGGGATTTCTTGCTCAAATAATTTTTCAAGAAATAACGGTGACGTTCTTGAAAAAACAATTCTCGGTTTATTCCCCCTTAACTCTACACTTTCAATAATACCTCTAACATTGTCACCTTTTCTAAAAAAATCTTTAGGTATTTGTCTATCCTTAGGGAGAATTAATTCATTTCCATCATCATCAAGAAGAATTACTTCTCGACTCCTAACATGGTGTACCTCTGCTGTAAAAATTTCCCCAACCCTATCTTTAAATTGATTGTAAGTATTATTACTATCATGTTCAAAGACTTTTGCAACAAGATTTTGTCTTAAACTTTGTATTGATCTTCTACCAAGATCTATAAGCTTAAATTCCTCTGAAACTTCTTCACCAACTTCAAAATCAGGTTCAATTTTTACTGCATCTTTAAGCTCAATTTCTGCATTAGGATCTTCCACCTTTCCATCTTCAACAACAATCCTATTTCTCCAGATCTCAAGATCTCCTTTATCTGGGTTGATGATAATATCAAAATTTTCATCCGTGCCAAATTTCTTTGTTAAAGTATTTCTAAATACTTCTTCAAGAATAACCATCAAAGTTACTCTATCAATAAATTTTTCGTCTTTAAATTCCGAAAACGAGTCGATTAGTGCTATATTTTCCATAAAACTTTATTTAAAAAAAAAGAGGGACATAAAGTCGCCTCTGAAATTCTCAAAATGCGTCGCAAATGTATTAATAATAATTCATTTTACGAAATTGTTGGCCTACTAGGGCTCGAACCTAGACTCTTCTGGACCAAAACCAGACGTGTTGCCAGTTACACCATAGGCCAATTAGTGCACAAATTTATGTTAAAGTTTTCATTATTCAAATAAAGTGTTCCTCTTTATTTAGTAGGAAAAAGACTTATTAATGGAGTAATACTCTTTTAGGCAAACTTGGTCCAATGAGTATAGTTATTAGAAAGGTTACTAAGAAATAGAATCCAAACCCTATAGTGAAATAAAGGCTATTCTCAAGTATGAAATTTTGTGAAAAATATATAATTATGATTAAACCAATTATTGATCTGGAAATCTCAAAAACAAGAGCCCAATTATGTCCATCCATCAATGAAGTAAACCCAAAAATTGTAACGAAAATCAATATCATATATGATATCCGGCTAAATAAATTTAGATCTCCGAAATTATATAAGAACATAAATACAATTATATCGATCCAAATTAATTGAAAGACTGCCATAAGTTTGTGTCTCCAATCATATTCTGGTGAATACTTCTTTTGACTAAAAACATTAGTTATGGTTTTTCTTGGAAATTTTAATAAAACATCTTCTGGTCGCCAACCCGTAGGCATAAACCAAAGCTTTAATTTGTCATTCCATTTTTTGGTATTCCAAGCATCTTTAATTAATCCCCATAAATGTTGGAAATTGATTAAAACAGGGTTCCATGTTCTGACTGGTTTTAGAGTTCCAAAGACACAAGGAACTTCATCTAATTCTTCTTGAAAAGTTCCAAAAATTCTATCCCAAACGCAGAAGATTGCTCCTAAATTTTTATCTATATACTGAGGGTTTATAGCATGATGAACTCTATGTTGAGATGGAGTTACTATTATATATTCCAAAAATCCTAATTTACCAATATGCCTGGTGTGGTACCAAAATTGACCAAATAAGTGTAGAGGAGCTAGAATAGAAATTACCTTTGGTGGAACTCCAAACAAAGCAGCAGGAATTAAAAAGAAAATTCCTATTCCCAAATTATTTGTAATACTTTGCCTAAGAGCACAGGCAAGATTAAATTCTTCACTACTATGATGAATAACATGTTGATTCCAAAAAATATTTATTGAATGCTTTAAAAAGTGATGGCAATAACTGGCAAAATCAATACAAACAAATGCAATTAGATAAAGTAAAATAGTTTCTTCTATCTTGAATATCATAAGGTATTCATATAAAAAAGAATAGGAAACTATAATAATTCCAAGTCCTAATAAATCATATAATAAATTAGTTATACCAGAAGTTAAACTAGAAACTGTATCCATAAAATTATGCTTTTGATCGTTTATCCAATTTCCATAAAGAGCTTCTAGTAATGCTGAAACAAAAAAAATTGGTATCGCTATCAGGAGCATATTAGCATATGTGTCCATAAATATTGGTAATTAACTTTATTTTTTTTACTTTTTAAAGCTAAATTAAAAAAATATGAGATACAAAAATTACATTAAGTTATTTGGATATTTATTGATTGGATTATTATTAATCAATACCTCTGTGTATTCACAGAAAAAATCAAAAAAAAATAATCTTCAAACATATAATTCAAGCCTACATGAATCAGTTGAGTATAGAGAAATAGGTCCATTTAGAGGTGGTAGATCAGCAGCAGTTGTGGGTGTTTCTGGAAATCCAGATTTGTTTTATTTTGGGGCAACAGGTGGAGGTGTTTGGAAAACAACAAATGGAGGAGAGACTTGGAAAAATATTTCTGATGGTTTTTTTGGAGGTAGTATTGGTTCTATAGCTATTTCAAAAAGTGATCCAAATATAATTTTTGTAGGAGGTGGTGAAGTAACTGTTAGAGGAAACGTCTCTTCTGGATATGGTGTATGGAAAAGTGTAGATGCAGGAAAAACTTGGAAATCTTCAGGTTTACCAAATTCTAGACATATTCCAAGAATTGTAATAGATCCAAAAAACTCAGATATAGTATATACTGCTGTTCTTGGAAATATATATAAACCTACTAATGATAGAGGTGTTTATAAAAGTATTGATGGAGGTCAAAATTGGGAAAAAATACTTTTTTCTAATGAACATTCTGGAGCAGTTGAATTAGTAATGGATCCTAATAATTCTAGAAACTTATTCGCTTCTACATGGAGAATGCAAAGAACTCCATATAGTCTTAGTAGTGGAGGTGAAGGCTCGGCATTATGGAAAAGTACCGATAGCGGAAAAACATGGGGGAAAATTAACAATAATAAAGGATTTCCAGAAGGAATAATAGGGATTATAGGTGTTACTGTTTCTCCTGTTAATTCTGATAGAGTTTGGGCTATAATAGAAAACAAAGAAAAAGGTGGAGTCTATAGATCTGATGATGCTGGTAAGACTTGGAGCTACCTTAATGATAGTAGATCCTTAAGGCAAAGAGCATGGTACTATTCAAAAATTTATGCTGATACTGAAGATATTAACGGTGTCTATATTATGAATGTTAGATATCATCATTCAACAGATGGTGGAAAAACATTTAAAGCAAATAATGCACCTCATGGGGATCATCATGATTTATGGATTGCACCTGAAGACAATCAAAGAATGATAATTGCAGATGATGGTGGTGCACAAGTTACATATGATGGTGGTAAATCATGGAGTACATATTATAATCAACCTACTGCTCAATATTACAGAGTTACAACTGACAATGCTTTTCCTTATAGAATATATGTTGCCCAGCAAGATAATTCAACTCAAAGAGTAGGTCATAGAAGTTTTGGAAGATATATAACTGAAAATGATTGGGAGCCAACGGCAGGTTCTGAGTCTGCTCATATTGCTGTAGATCCAATAAATAATGAAATAGCTTATGGTGGGAATTATTTAGGTTTCCTAAACAGACTAAACCATGACACAAAATCTTCTAGACCAATAAATGTTTGGCCTGAAAATACTTTAGGTGATGGGGTTGAAAAAATGAAATATAGATTTCAGTGGAACTTTCCTATAGTTTTTAGCAAGCATAATCCTAAAAAATTATATACATTTTCAAACCATGTACATGTAACAGAAAATGAAGGACAAAGCTGGGAACTTATTAGCCCTGACCTAACTAGAAATGACCCTTCAAAATTACAATCATCAGGAGGGCCAATTACAAAAGATAATACTGGTGTAGAATATTATGCGACAATATTTGCCGTTGATGAATCACCTTTAAAAGAAGGCTTAATCTGGGTTGGAAGTGATGATGGATTAATTCATATAACTAAAGACGGAGGAGAAAGTTGGGAGAATATAACACCTAGAGGAATGCCTGAATGGATGATGATAAACAGTATAGATGCATCTCCATTTGATGAGGGAACTGCATATGTTGCAGGAACAAGATATAAACTTGGAGACTTCACACCATATCTATATAGGACAGATAATTATGGAAAAAGCTGGAAACTTATTACAGATGGTATAGAGTCAGAACACTTTACTAGAGTTGTTAGATCTGATAAAACAAAGAAAGGTCTTCTTTATTCCGGAACAGAAACAGGAATGTATATATCTTTTAACGATGGAAAAAGTTGGGAAAAGTTTCAAAAAAATCTTCCTATTGTTCCAATAACGGACTTAACGATTAAAGACAATAGTCTAATTGTTGCAACTCAAGGAAGAAGTCTATGGATTATTGATGATCTTACAGTAATTCATCAACTTGATAAAAATGATTCTGAACTAAAATTATATAATCCTAAAGACGCATATAGCGTTCGTGGTGCTGGTGGTAATAAATCATTAACTGCTGGGACTAACTTGCCAAATGGAGTTATTTTACATTACTATATTCCTGAATATGATAAAGAAAAGGATGAGATTATGCTTAGCTTTCATTCAAAAGATGGTCAGGAAATTAAAAGTTATGGAACAAAGGATAAAGAGAATAAACTTGAAGTAAAAAAAGGAGGGAACAATTTTGTTTGGAATATGAGACATCAAGGAGCTGAAGTTCTAGATGGAATGATTCTTTGGGCAGCTAATTTTTCAGGTGCAAAAGCAATACCTGGAGAATATATTGTAAAACTAAAACATAATGATGTAGAAATTTCAAAATCTTTTAATATTCTACAAAGTCCAATCTCTGAGGCTTCAATTGAAGATATGAAGTTGCAGTTTGAGTTTATAAATGAAATAAATAGTCTGGTAGATAATGCACATAAATCAATAATAAAAATGAGGTCTATATCTAAAAAACTTAAAAGGTTTCAAGAAGATTATAAAGAAGTAGAATCTGCAAAAGGATTAATTGAGGAGGCAAAAAGTATTGTTGAATCGTTTAATAAAATAGAGAACGAAATACATCAAACAAAAAGTAAGAGTAATCAAGATCCTCTTAACTTTGGAATTAAACTTAACAATAAGCTTGGACACTTGAATGCTTTAGTTGGAAGCACTGATTTTAGACCAACTGATCAAAGCGTTCTTGTTAAAGAAGATTTAACTCAAAAATTAAATGTTCAATTAAGTGAATTTGAAGAAATAATCTCTAAAAGAATCCCTGCATTTAATAGAGAGTTTAAATCTTTAGAATTAGAATATCTGATTGAATAGTTTTTTGTTTAATTTCGGATCAAATATTATTTCTAAGCATCATTTATGACTGAAAGTCTTTTTAGAAGAACAAATAATATAATTGGTTGGGGGGTATTTTGTATTGCTTTATTAACCTATTCTCTTACGGTTGAGCCAACTGCTAGTTACTGGGATTCTGGAGAATATATTGCAACATCTGCAAAACTTCAAATTGGACATCCCCCTGGCGCGCCACTTTATCAAATGATGGGTGCTGTTTTTTCATTATTTGCTTCAAGTCCAGAAAAGATTGCATTAGCAGTGAATTTTCTTTCTGTAGTATCTAGTGCATTTGTGATACTTTTCCTTTTTTGGTCCATTACTCTATTATTGAGAAAAATCTATGATATAAATGAAAAGAAAAGTTCAATAAATATTTTTTTAAGTTCAATTATAGGGTCTTTAGCCTATACATTTTCTGATAGTTTTTGGTATAATGCTGTTGAATCAGAGGTATATGCTTTAGCAATGTTCTTTCTGGCAGCAACATTTTGGTTGGGACTTAGATGGGAAAAAGATTTTGATACTGAAAGAGGAGATAAGTGGTTACTTTTAATATCCTTTATGATAGGATTATCATTTGGTGTACACTTTATGGCAATTCTGACTATTCCCACTATTGGAATGATTTATTTTTTCAAAACGTATAAGAAAATAACTATAAAGAATTTTTTACTAGCTAATATAGTTTCAGTTTCAATTCTACTATTCATATTTAAATTGCTACTTCCTTCTACATTAGGGATTTTTGGTCAACTGGAAGTCTTTTTTGTTAATTCAATTGGTTTGCCATTTAACTCAGGAACAATAATTGCTGGAATTTTAGTTGTTCTATTTTTTTACAAGTCTATAAATTATTCTAGAAAGACGGGGAATGTGAATCTTAATACATTAATATTATGTACACTATTTATTTTTGTAGGGTTTTCTTCTTGGATGATGATTCCAATTAGATCTAATGCAAATACAGTAATCAATGAAAATGCTCCTTCTGATGCAAGAACATTACTTGCATATTATAAACTAGAGCAGTATCCAAAAACACATCTGTTTTACGGACCAATGTTTTCTGATATTTATGCACCCCAAGATGAATCCCAACCTTATGTTGATGGAAAACCAAAGTATGAAAAAGACTATAATACTAACAAATATATTATAGTCAACAACTGGGAAGATTCTGAAGTTAATTCTAACTCTAATCATAGAGGATTAATCCCTAGACTTTGGAGCTCAGAGCATGCTGCAAATTATATGGATTTTACTAGTCCCCTTGATTTTGAGATATTAGATGAATATAAAAATCAAGAAACTATAATTGAAAGAGTCAATAGTTTTAGAATAAGGGAACAAGAGGGGGAATTAACGGGAGAAGACTATAATGATTTCTTTAGAACTCTAGGTACATATCTTGATATATCAAAGCCAAGTTTATTTGATAATATAAATTTCCTTTTCACATATCAGGTAAACTATATGTATTGGAGGTACTTTATGTGGAATTTTGTTGGAAAGCAAAATGATATTCAAGGAGACTATTCAAATATTTATGGAAATTGGTTAAGCGGAGTAAATTTTATAGATGAGATAAGGCTAGGAAATCAAAGTAATCTAGACGATGATCAAAAAAATAATAAAGCACGAAACACCTATTTCTTTTTTCCATTTATTCTTGGAATAATTGGACTACTCTATTCTTATAATAGAGACCTTAAAACTTTTTGGACTTTATTATTATTGTTTTTATTTACAGGTTTGGCTCTAAAATTTTATTTAAATGAGAGACCTTTTGAACCAAGAGAAAGAGATTATGCTCTAGTAGGTTCATTTTATGTATTCTCAATCTGGATTGGATTTGGAATGTCTTCAATTTTAAAATTTTTTAGTTCACTAAAAAATAAATATCTAAACTTTGGGCTATTTTTTTTATGTTTGATTTCAGTTCCAGGGCTTATGGCATTTGGAAATTGGGATGATCATGATAGATCCGATAGGTATACTGCTCAATCAATTGCTAGATCCTATCTCCAGTCAATTCAAAAAGATAAAGATGCAATGATATTTACTATTGGGGACAATGATACATTTGCCCTCTGGTATGCCCAGGAAATTGAGGAATTTAGGACTGATGTTAGGACAATTAATACAAGTCTATTAGCAACAGATTGGTATATTGATCAAATGAAAAGAAGAGCTTATATCTCTAGCCCTATACCTTCTCAAATGGAACATAAAAATTACGCCTACGGAGTAAGAGATTATATAAGATATGAGAATCTACTTGATACTGTAAGGTGGGATATAAATAATTTTATGGACTGGGTATCTAGTGACCACCCAAGAACAAAATATAGAAATTTAATTACTCAATCAGGAGGAGATGTTTCAAATTATCCTATAAATTCTCTTGAAACTGTCTTTTATCCAACAAATAAAATTAGAGTTCCAGTTAATATAGATAATGTTATTAAAAGTGGTATTGTTAATGAAAGGGATATAGATTTGATTGTCCCGTATATAGACATAGATCTTCCAGAATCAGTGTTAACAAAGAATCAAATAATGATGTTAGATATTTTAGCGAATAACAATTGGGAAAGACCTATCTATTTTACAGGGGGAAGCTATGCTGATTCTGAATATATATGGATGAAAGAATACCTTCAATTAGATGGACTTGTATATAAACTAGTACCTATTAGAACTGAAATGGATAAAAGCAATCCTTACTTAATGGGAAGAGTTGATTCAGAATTGATGTTTGAAATAGTTAATAAATGGTCCTGGGGAAATTCAGACGGTCAAAATATTTATCATGATCCTGAAACTAGAAAAAACAGTATCTCTTTTAGAAGTAACATGTCAAGATTAGTGGAAACTTTAATAATTGAAAAGAAGTATGAGAAAGCTAAACATATTATTGATCTTGCTTTTGAAAAAATGCCAATTGAATTTTATGGATATTATAGTCTTTGGACTCCATTTGTAGATAGTTATTATCAAATTGGAAATAAAAATAATGCGGCTGAAATTATAGGTAAGCTGTCAAATAAGTACACCCAGAGATTAAATTATTTTGAATCCTTGGATATTTATTATCAGTATAACCTTACTCAAGAAATTGTATCTGAAATTGAAAGATATCGTAATTTGATTAATGTTGCCATTGCAAATGAAGATTACGATATAGCTTCAGATGAGATAATAAGTTTTCTTGATTCATCAGAACCTTTTAGCTATTTGTACGGTGAATTTGATTACTATCTTTCACTTATGGACTATGTAGGAGCATTATATAAATCTAATGATTATGAAAATTCTGAAAAGATAGTATTTGAGATTAAGGAACAGTTTGAAAAAAGATTATCTACATTTTCTACCCTGCCTGAAGAAAGTCAACTTTATTATATAGAAAATATATCTTCAGATATAAATAACTATCAAAAAGCTATAAATCAAATAAAAAGATTCGATAACAATTTATCTGATTCGCTGCAATCTGAATTTGATAATTTAATAGATAGGATGGTAGAATAATAGATTTAATAAAGCTGTAGGATTTATTTATTAGTTTAATTGGTCTTTCATAAGACTAATTAGAGTATTGGCATCCTGATCGCCACTTTGCCTCCACACCATTTCTCCAAATTTATATATCATTAGAGTAGGAATAACTTTTACTCTTAATGCCTCTGATAGTTTTATGTTTTTCTCTGAATTTATTTTAATAACTTTTCCTTTATCTCCAATAGCAGCAGCAACATCTTTTAAAACAGGATGCATTGAAGTTGACAACTCATCAAACTCACTAAAGAAAACAATCAAAAGTGGTTTTTTCTCATCAAGTAATTCTCCAAATTTTGACATAAAAACAGATTTTATTGGTGAAAATATAAATTTTTTTGCTTTAACTCCAAACTTATTTAACTCTATTTATCTGATTCATAAGTAATTTGAAGTTCAAATTAAATCAATTTTTAACAAAGAAATGACTTTATTATTGTCATATATATTGTCAATTAGATAACTTTTGATTAACATTATTTTAATGGTTGTGTTTTAAATTTGATAAAATTTAATACTTAATTGGAAAGTGTATATATTTTAATAACTGGAATAATAGTTATACTAGCAATAAGCGACCTAATTGTTGGTGTCAGCAATGATGCCGTCAATTTTTTATACTCAGCAGTTGGTTCAAAGATTATTTCATTTAAAAATATAATGATTTTAGCCAGTTGTGGAATTGCTTTAGGTGCTTTATCCTCTAGCGGTATGATGGAAATTGCTAGAAACGGTATTTTTAATCCTGAGGTTTTCTTCTTTGATGAAATCATGATAATTTTTCTATCTGTAATGATTACAGATATATTAATATTAGATACTTTTAACTCACGGGGAATACCTACCTCAACTACCGTTTCAATTGTTTTTGCGCTTCTTGGTGCAGCCGTTATAATGTCTTTAATTAAGATTATTAGCTCAGATTCTGCTACAGATATCAATATCTTTATTAATACACAAAAAGCTTCACAAATTATTATAGGAATTTTATTATCAGTTTTTATTGCATTCTCAATTGGAGCCTTTATTCAATGGATCTCAAGACTTATATTAAGTTTCAACTTTGAAGCTAAAAGTCTATATATAAATTCAATTATTGGATCTTTATCCTTCTCTTCAATAATAAATTTCATTTTAATTAAAGGGATTAAAGGTTCTCCTTATTCAAGTGAAACATATGATTTACTCGGAGGGCTAACTATTAACAATTTTATAGATAATAATATTATACAATTTTGGATGTTTAGCTTATTTATCTGGTATATTTTATCAATCATATTTATAAAAACTTTTAGAATAGATATATACAAAATAATTATTGCTCTTGGAACATTCTCTCTTGCATTAGCTTTTGCTGGTAATGATCTTGTTAACTTTATAGGAGTTCCTATTGCTGCACTTGAGTCATATAATGGTTGGGTTGGTTCTGGAATAGATCCAAATGAATTTTCTATGAACATATTATCAGAAAAAGTTAGACCTAAACCTATTTATCTATTTGTATCAGGTTTAATTATGGTCGTTACTATTTTGTATTCTTCAAAAGCAAAAAATGTTGTTAAAACTAGTCTAGATTTATCTAATCAAAATATAGTTGATGAAAGGTTTAATTCTACTCTAATTGGAGTTTCTCTTGTAAATATAGGAAGATGGTTAAACAATATATTTATAAAATTAGCACCAAAGAGTTTATTAAATCAAATAGAAAAATCTTTTAATACTGATAATATAGAGGCATTTTCTAGTTCCCAGGATAGGCCATCTTTTGACAAATTAAGAGCAAGTTTAAATCTTGTAATTGCAGCTATTTTAATTTCATTAGCTACTTCTTATAAATTACCCTTATCAACTACTTATGTGACATTCATGGTAGCTATGGGAACATCACTTTCAGATAGAGCTTGGGGTAAAGAAAGTGCTGTATATAGAGTATCAGGAGTTGTGAATGTAATAGGCAGTTGGTTTTTAACAGCTTTTTCTGCATTTTGTGTTTGTGGTTTAATTGTCTTTCTAATTCACATAGGGAAAACAGTTGCAATTATTGCTATAATGATTGTTTCAGCTGCAATCATATATAGAAATCATGTATTATTTAAGAAAAAAGGAGAGATAAAGATTTAATTTAATCCAAGAATTCTTTTGAAGGTCCTAACCTCACACTTATAAAATTTATGAAATTTTTTCATTTAACAGATATAATAAATGTCTGTTAAATTACTCTTCTTGGATATTACTATAATTAACTTTTGTTAGAGTTCCTTCAGACCAAAAAAACCACTTTCCTGCTTTTTCCCCTCTATTGTATTTTCCAAAAGCTAGAGTTTTGCTTAACTTATTATAGCTTGCCCAATAACCATGTAATCTATTATTTTTAATATAACCTTCTTGAAGATCATTACCACTATCTCCATAAATAACGACCTTTGGTGTATCTTCTTCTTGTGAAACTACTTTCGGCTCTTTAGCATTTAAACCGGCTAAGCTAAGCGTTAAAATAAGAATTAAATACTTCATAACATTAATTTAATAACACTAAGCTAACAATAAATTAACATACGTGCAACATTTACATAACATTAAATTAACATTGGAATTTATTTCGCTAAGAATCAGGTAGTTATATTAAGAGCCACACATTAAACAGTCATCATCTTCATTCTCTTTAGATTGAGATATGATCTGTTTTAACTCTTCAGGCGTTAGTGGCTCTACCGCTACTGGTTTTTCTTTTGACTTTCCAGCTTTAGTTTTTTCAGTTCTGGTAATTTTTACTTCTTCTGCTGCTTCTACAGTTTCTACTTCAACTGTTTCTACTTCAACTATTTCTTCCACTTCAGCTTTATCTTTTTTCTCAAGGGTAAATTTAATTGGATCAACGGCAGATTTAGTTCTTAAATAATACATTCCTGTTTTAAGACCAGATTTCCATGCATAAAAATGCATAGATGTTAATTTTGATATTGTAGCACCTTCCATGAATAAATTTAAAGATTGGGACTGATCAATAAAGTAACCTCTATGTCTAGCCATATCAATAATGTCTTTCATACTCATCTCCCAAACCGTTCTATATAATTCTTTTAATTCATCTGGAATTTGTTTAATATCTTGGATTGAACCATTAGACCTCATAAGCTCTTGCTTCATATCTTCATTCCATAATCCCAGCTCAACCAGATCCTTTAATAAATGCTTGTTAACAATTATAAACTCTCCAGATAAAACCCTTCTAGTATATAAATTAGATGTATAAGGTTCAAAACATTCATTGTTACCTAGAATTTGAGAAGTACTTGCGGTTGGCATAGGTGCAACTAATAGAGAATTTCTTACACCATGTTTTAAAACATCCTTCCTAAGTTTACCCCAATTCCATCTTCCACTTAATTCTTTATCTTCAACTCCCCACATGTTATGCTGAAATTCTCCCTTTGATATAGGAGATCCTTTATAGGTTTTATATGGACCATCTTTTTTTGATCCCTCAACAGATGCATTAAGTGCTGCAAAATATAAAGTTTCAAAAATATCTTGATTTAATTCTTTTGCTTTTTCAGAAGTAAAAGGCATTCTTAACTTAATAAATGCATCTGCTAAACCCTGAACTCCAATACCTATAGGTCTGTGTCTAAAATTCGAGTTTTCTGCTTCCTTGACCGGATAATAATTTCTATCAATAACCTTATTTAAATTCTTAGTAACTCTAATAGTCACATCATATAATTTTTGATGGTTAAACTCACCCTTTTCGACAAACATTGGAAGAGCAATTGATGCAAGGTTACAAACAGCTATCTCATCCTTAGAAGTATATTCTAATATCTCTGTACATAAATTGGATGATCTTATGGTTCCTAAATTCTTTTGATTAGATTTTCTGTTTGCGGAATCCTTGTAAAGCATATAAGGAGTACCTGTTTCAATTTGAGATTCCAAAATCTTTTCCCATAATTCTCTTGCTTTTATAGTCTTTCTACCCTTCGACTGTTTTTCATATTTTAAATAAAGTCTATCAAATTCATCACCATGACAATCATATAATCCTGGGCACTCATTAGGACACATTAATGTCCAGTCTCCATCCTTCTCAACTCTTTTCATAAAAAGATCAGGAATCCACATTGCATAAAATAAATCCCTAGCTCTCATTTCTTCTTTTCCATGATTCTTTTTAAGCTCAAGAAAATCAAAAATATCAGAATGCCATGGTTCAATATAAATAGCAAAAGAACCTTTTCTTTTACCTCCACCTTGATCTACATATCTAGCAGTGTCATTAAAAACTCTTAACATTGGCACTATACCATTTGACGTTCCATTTGTTCCAGAGATATATGAACCTGTTGATCTAATATTATGAATTGATAGTCCAATTCCTCCAGCTGATTGAGATATTTTTGCTGTATGTTTTAACGTATCATAGATTCCTTCTATACTATCATCTTGCATCGTAAGCAAAAAGCATGAAGACATTTGTGGCTTAGGAGTTCCTGAATTAAACAATGTTGGTGTAGCGTGGGTAAAGTATTTTTTTGACATCAATTCATATGTGTCAATTACAGCCTCCAGATCATCTAGATGTATTCCGGCAGAAACTCTCATTAACATATGTTGAGGTCTTTCAACAATTCTACCATTTATTTTTAAAAGATAAGACCTCTCAAGTGTTTTAAAACCAAAATAATCATATCCAAAATCTCTATTGTATATAATTTTCGAATCAAGCTCTTCAGCATTCTTTTTAATTACTTTATAAACTTCATCTGAAATAAGCGAAGCCTTTTTTCCTGTTATAGGATTTACATAATCATATAAATCTTTCATTGTCTCTGAAAATGATTTTATCGTATTCTTATGTAAGTTAGAGACTGAAATTCTCGCAGCAAGAGAAGCATAATCTGGATGAGTTGTTGTCATTGTAGCGGCAATTTCTGCGGCAAGATTATCAAGTTCTGAAGTTGTAACACCATCATATAAACCTTCAATTACTCTCATCGCCACTTTAACAGGATCAACTAATCCATTAAATCCATAACAAAGCTTACGAATCCTCGACGTAATTTTATCAAACATTATTGGCTCTTTCCTCCCGTCTCTTTTTAATACGTACATACTTCTTTTATCTAATTAGTTATATTCTATATTACTAAAAACAAATGATTAAAATTCTTCGTCGAAACTTATTTTAGGATCATCCTTTTTCTCATTATTAAGAACTCCTGCTTTTTGATATTCTGAAACTCTCTTTTCAAAGAAATTAGTTTTTCCTTGTAGATTTATCATATCCATAAAATCAAAAGGATTAGTGACGTTAAATTCTTTTTCACATTTAAATTCAACTAAAAGTCTGTCTGTTACAAATTCCAAATACTGAATCATTAATTTAGAATTCATTCCAATGAGACTTACTGGAAGTGACTCCGTTATAAAGACTCTTTCTATGTCAAGGGCATCAACTAAAATTTCTCTTATTCTTTTTTTAGGAACCTTATTAACTACATGATTATTATGAAGGTGGACTGCAAAATCACAATGTACACCTTCATCTCTAGAAATAAGCTCATTTGAAAAAGTTAGGCCTGGCATTACTCCTCTCTTTTTTAACCAAAATATTGAGCAAAATGATCCTGAAAAAAAGATACCTTCAACACTAGCAAAAGCAATCAGTCTTTCAGCAAAAGAGTCTGATTCAATCCACTTTAATGCCCACTCAGCTTTCTTTTTAATAGCAGGAAAAACTTCAATTGCTTTAAACAATTTATCTTTTTCTTTTTCCTCCTTTACATAGGTGTCAATCAATAAAGAGTATGTTTCTGAATGAATATTTTCATTCATTATTTGAAAACCATAAAAGAATTTAGCTTCAGTATATTGTACTTCATTAACAAAATTTTCTGCTAAGTTCTCATTAACTATTCCGTCAGAGGCAGCAAAAAAAGCCAAGATATGTTTTATAAAATATCTCTCATCATCGTTTAACTTGTTCTGCCAGTCACTAAGATCTTGCTGAAGGTCAATTTCTTCTGCTGTCCAAAAACTAGCCTCGCTTTTTTTATACCATTCCCAAATGTCGTGATGCTCAATCGGGAAGAGCACAAATCTATTTTTATTCTCTTTTAAAATGGGTTCAAGCTTCATGATTTTTTTATAATATAATTTGAAATTATTCTAAACAATAAATATCAAAAATTCTGATGAGAATTGAAAGAGCAAAGTATGGGTAATTGCATAAAGTTTTTAACAAAAAAAAATAACATAGTAATTATTAGATTTTTCATTTTATTTTTACATAATCAAAAAATATTTGATGAACAAAAATGTTAGGAATAGCTAAGAAATATGAACTTAATTTTTTTTATGAAAAATGAAAAATATTTTTTTAATTAAACATCCCAATAAATTAATATGAAAAATTTTGAAAAAATTGTATTGTTTTTAACAATTTTAATTATTGCCTTTAATTTAACTCAAATAAATATCTTCAATTTTTTGGAAAAGGAAAACAAGATTACTGTAATTTGTTTTATCCTTTCTATGTGTGCCTTAATATTAATTTTATTAATCCGTGTCTCAAAAAAAATAAAGGATATGAATAAATGAAATTTTTAAATTGAAACAAAACAAGTTTCAACTCCAGCCTTCTCTAGAAACTCTAGACCAGAAGAATCTTTATATTCTTTATTATAAACCACCCTTATTATACCAGACTGAAAAATTAATTTACTACACTCTCTACATGGAGAAAGAGTAATATAAAGAGTTGCACCATTAGTTGATTGAGTTGAAGAAGAAACCTTTGCGATAGCATTTGCTTCAGCATGAAGAACATACCATTTTGTATAACCTTTATCATCTTCACAGAAGTTTTCAAATCCTGTAGGAGTTCCATTATAGCCATCTGAAATAATCATCTTATCTTTAACAATAAGAGCGCCAATTTTTCTCCTTTTACAATATGATAATTCACCCCACTCAAGAGCCATCTTTAAATATGCCTTGTCATATTTTGCCTGTTTCTCTTTCATTAATATAAAGAATAATTATTAGCTTTTAAATATAGTCTATTCTATAGAGATTCTTTAGTTTCTTATTATATTTGTTGTAAATAAAAAATTATGTATCCGGAAGAAATAGTTAGACCTATGAAGTTGGAACTTACAGAGTCTGGCTTTAATGATCTTAAAACAAAAGAAGATGTTGAGTCTGCAATTGATAAAAATGGGACTACACTTTTAGTCGTCAATTCTGTCTGTGGTTGTGCAGCTAAAAATGCAAGACCTGGTATAATTCAATCTCTAAGAAATAGCAAAACCCCTGATAACCTTTGTACAGTATTTGCTGGTTTTGATATTGAGGCAACTGAGACTGCAAGGTCAAAAATGTTTCCTTTTCCTCCATCATCTCCAAGTATTGCACTTTTTAAAGATGGTAATTTAATCCATATGATTGAAAGACATCATATTGAAGGAAGGGATGCAGAAATGATATCATCAAACTTGGCATCAGCATATGATGAATTTTGTTAATTATTTTGGCAAAGAAATAGTAAACTTCGTTCCTTTTTTTGATTTAGACTTATAAGATATTTTTCCTCTATGAGAGTTAATAATATTTTTAACAATCCCTAGACCTAATCCCATACCGTCTGTCTTAGTAGTAAATTGTGGTTCAAATATTTTTTCCTTGTTTTCTTCCAAAACTCCAAGTCCATTATCTGAAACTAAGACTTTAACACTATTCTTTGAGTCAGTAATTTCAACATTAATATTTGCTTCCCTGTCTAAAGGAATAGCTTGAATACTATTTTTAATCAAATTAGTCATAACTCGGATCCATTGTTCTTTATCAAGTTTTATAACAATACTTTCTTTTGATGTTGTAAAACTTATATTATTTTGTTCAAAAATTTCAATGACTTTTTTTGTTGTATCAACTATATCAGATTTTTCTAATTGAGTCTTCGGCAAAGTAGCAAAATCTGAAAATGAAGTAGCCACACTACTCATAGTATCAATCTGTTCAATAAGAGTATCACAAAAATCATTTAGTTTATCCTTTTCTTCTTTGCTTTCCAAAGAATTAGTTATTTGAAAACTTTGAACAGTAAGTCTCATAGGAGTTAATGGATTTTTTATTTCATGAGCTACTTGTCTCGCCATTTCTTGCCATGCTTGTTCCCTTTCATTTTTAGCAAGTTTTTCTGCACTATCTTCAAGGTCATCAATCATTTTATTATATGAATTAACTAAACTATCAATTTCTTTTGTTGCATTTTTTAATAAGATTTTTTCATTTTTTTTCAATAAACCAGTTTGCCCAATTTTTAACCTAATTGTTTCAATAGATCTAGTAACATACCTTGAAATAAAATATGCTAAAACAATTGCAACCACCAACATTATAAAGTATATCTGGTACAATGTTGTAAGAAAAACGTTTAACTCACTTTCTGCAAATGAGACATCTTGAAAATAAGGAAAAAATAAAATTGCATAATTTTTTCCAAATTCATCCATTAAAACAGTATAAGAAGACTGAAATTTTCCTACATCAGTTGAATTTTCTTTAGTAATCTTACCCCCCTCTAAAGAAACAAGCATTTTACAAAAATCTTCATCTAGAGAATAATTATTTGAAATTATTTCAAGAGGCATATAGGAATAGAAGAGAGGCTTCCCCTCAATGGTAAATATGGAGTACTCTACATTATGAATTTTGGTGATTTCCTCAAAATCAACTTTATAATTTTCCCACTTTTCATAATTATTAGTTAAATCAAACTTACTAGCTATGTAATTAATTTGCTTTGTTAATTGAGTTTCTTTTCTGTCTTGCCTATAGGTATTATATTGTTCTGACTCTGTCCTATATTGGTAATAGGTAGATCCCAAAACCAATAGAGTAGCAGTGAAAACTAACAAAATCATTGAGATAAAGATCCTTAGTCTCAAAGACATTTTATTTTTCAGTATACTCATCTTGATTTTCTATGAAAATAGCTAAAAATTTTCAAAACGACAATATTATAAAAGCAGTGAAAACTTAAATTGCTTAAATTAGCATATAAAACTTTAAAAGATGGATGTTAGTTCTATACTTATTGCACTATCAGTATTAATAATTTTTTCTTATTTATTTGATATTCTAGCAATAAGAACAAAATTTCCATCTGTTATATTATTGGTTCTAACTGGAATTATCGCAAGATTTATTTCCACCTATTATGGTTTTGACAACTTCAAATTTCTTGATAGCCTTGTACCAGTACTAGGAACTATTGGGCTTATATTAATAGTGCTCGAAGCAGCTCTTGAATTAGATATTAGAAGAGAAAAAATGGACATAATTATCAAAGGGTTCATGGCTGCATTAATCATATTATTAATTAATATTGTTTTACTTAGTCTTTTTTTCGAAAAAATAATTGGTCTCCCACACCCAACATCTGTAATTTATGCAATACCCCTTTCTATTATTAGTAGTGCAGTTGCTATACCATCTGCATCAGGTTTAATAAACAAGAATAGAGAATTTATTGTTTATGAATCAACATTTTCTGATATACTTGGTATTATGTTTTTTTATTATTCAATAAGACTAGCTGAGAAAGGTGAATCACTTATTGGGTTTGACCCAATATTGACACTTATTGGTCAAATCATTCTAATTATTGTTCTCTCATTGGCCATAACTTATCTATTATTTCAATTAATCCAAAGAATAGAGCATCATGTAAAGTTTTTTTTGATTCTATCTCTACTAATTTTAGCATATGAAATAAGTAAGGATATTCTTAAATTACCATCATTAGTTTTAATTTTTATTTTTGGAATTTTTCTTGGAAATTTTTCTAATCTTATTCCTGATAGATTTAAAAAGTATACAAAAACTGTGAAAGTTGATAATGAGGATCTTCACGAATTTAATCTACTAACTGCCGAATCAACTTTCCTTGTTAGAACATTTTTCTTTTTATTTTTTGGTTTTTCTATACCTCTTGAAAGTTTTATTGAATTTGAGCCTTATATCATTGGAGCTACAGTTCTATTAATCATGTATGGTGTAAGATATTTTTACTTGACAGCAACAAATGATGATAATGAATCAAAACCTCTTATATATTTTTCTCCACGAGGACTAATAACAATTCTTCTTTTTTTGAGTATATCAGATTACGAAATAGTAAAAAGTAGTATCATTGATGAAAAGGTACTACTTGTAATTATAATCGCTTCTATGCTTATAATGATTCAAGGTTCAATAACTCAAAAAAAAGATGAAGATAAAAACGAAGAACCCAGTCAGCAGTCTCTTTCTGAAATTGTTGATGAACAAATAGATTAATTATGAAATATATAAAAAATGCGTTTATAGCAATTCTAATTTTATTTTCACTTATTTATACTTTTGATTTAAACTATATAATAAAGGGAATTAGAGTAGTCTATCTTAATGGTTATTCAACAGTTTTTATTGATGACAACAAATATTTTGATACAGTAGAAGTTGAAACGTCAAATAACCCAGAACCATGGATAAAACACATTAATTATAATCAAAAAAATACTTCTAAGATATTTGATGAGTTTAATTCCAAAATGGAAACAGCTGCATTTATAATAATTGAAAATGACAGTATCCTTACTGAAAAATATTACAATGGTTATGATGAAAATTCAGTAATTAACTCTTTCTCAATGGCGAAAACCCTCATCTATGTTACACTAGCAAAAGCTATTGAAGAAGGATATATAAAAAGTCTTGAACAAAAGGTGGTAGATTTTATCCCAGAATTAAAAGGAGAATTTGCTAGTGAAGTAAGAGTTATTGATTTAGCGTCAATGCATTCGGGAATGGAGTGGACAGAACCATCTCTTAACCCTTTTAGCGTTTTGTCTAAAACATATTTTGTTAAAGATCTTAACAAGCTTATACTTGATCAACCTTTTGTTGAAAAACCAGGGATTAAGTTTCAGTATTCTAGCGGAAATACTCAGATACTCTCTATATTAATTGAAAGAGCAACTGGAGAAAAAATTACAGACTACTTTTCCAAACACTTTTGGAAAAAAATGAATGCTGAACAAAATGCAATATGGCAACTTGATAGTTATGAAAGCGGAAATGCTAAAGCTTTTTGTTGTTTTTCAACAAACGCAAGGGATCTATCCAGAATGGGGAAACTATATCTCAATAATGGAAATTGGAATGGTCAACAATTAGTAGACTCAAACTTTATTAAAACTTCTTTCACTACTATAGACAGTCCAATTTATGGAATTGGAATTTGGGTAGATAATTATAAAGGATATGAAATTGGCATGATGCGAGGTCACCTTGGTCAATATGTGATGTTTATTCCAGAAATAAATCTTATAATATCAAGGTTTGGAAGAAAATATACAGAGAAAGGAATAATAGAAATTACTGAAGACACTTATATTTATATTGATGAAGCATTAAGAATCACTGGTAATTAAACACTTAGCTCTAGAGCAACTGGACAATGATCAGAATGAACTGCTTGAGGAATTAAATAAGCATTTTTTATATTTTTTTCTAGTGATTGAGAAACCATGTTGTAATCAATTCGCCAGCCCTTATTATTCTTTCTAGCTCCAGCCCTATAGCTCCACCAACTATATGAATGTGGTGATTTATCAATATATCTAAAAGAATCAATAAATGAATTACCCATAAAAGAAGTTAACCATTCTCTTTCTTCAGGCAAAAAGCCAGAAACAGTTTTATTTCTAACTGGATCATGAATGTCAATTTCTTTATGACAAATATTATAATCTCCTGATATAATTAAATTTGGGATAACCTTATTCAATTCATGAATATATTTTTTAAAATCATCCATGAATTTAAACTTAAATCCAAGTCTTTCAATGTTCGTTCCAGATGGTAAGTATAAACTAATAACCGAAAATTTATCAAAATCTGCTCTAATTACTCTTCCCTCCTTATCCATATAATCAATACCAGTTCCATACTCAATATTTAGAGGTTTGATTTTTGTAAAAATTGCTACTCCACTATATCCCTTTTTTTCTGCTGAATACCAAAAGTGGTCATAACCTGCTTCGTTAATTAGATTTGTTTCAACTTGATCTTTATTTGCTTTTGTCTCCTGGATACAAATCAAATCAGGATCTTCAATTTTCAACCAATCTAATAGACCTTTTTTAATAGCTGCTCTAATACCATTAACATTATAACTTATTATCTTCAATTATTTTAAATTATTAAGTAGACTATTTAATGTTAATTCTTTTTCAATAATATTTTTTAAATCCTTATTGTTTATTCTTTTTTGTTCCATTGAATCTCTGTCTCTAAGCGTAAATGTATTGTCTTCAAGAGTCTGATGATCAATAGTAACACAATAAGGAGTTCCAATTGCATCCTGCCTTCTGTATCTTCTTCCAATTGCATCTTTCTCATCATATGATAGATTTACTTCTGAGCTAAATTCATTTATTAATTCTTTTGCAATTTCTAGCAAACCATCTTTTTTAAGTAATGGTAAAACTGCAAGTTTAATTGGTGCAATTTGTTTGGGAATTTTTAGAACAACTCTAGATGAACCATCTTCAAGTGTTTCATTAAAATAAGCATTTGATAAAACTGAAAGGAACATCCTATCAAGACCAATAGATGTTTCTATAACATATGGTGTATAGCTTTCATTTTTATCAGTATCAAAATATTGAATTTTTTTTCCAGATAATTTCTCATGACTTTTTAAATCAAAATCTGTTCTTGAATGAATTCCTTCAAGTTCTTTAAATCCAAACGGAAAATTAAACTCTATATCAGACGCTGCATCAGCATAATGAGAAAGTTTTTCATGATCATGAAATCTATATTTCTTTTCTTCAAAACCTAAACTAAGATGCCATTTCATTCTTTTATCTTTCCACTCTTTATACCATTGCTCTTGAGTCCCAGGTTTAATAAAAAATTGCATCTCCATTTGCTCAAATTCTCGCATACGAAAAATAAATTGTCTTGCAACTATTTCATTTCTAAATGCTTTTCCAGTTTGTGCAATTCCAAATGGGATCTTCATTCTTGAAGTCTTTTGAAGGGTTAAATAGTTTAAAAATATTCCCTGGGCAGTCTCTGGTCTTAAAAATAGTTCCATATTTGAATCACTTGATGCTCCTAAATTAGTTTTAAACATCAAATTAAATTGTCTTACTTCAGTCCAATTCGAAGTTCCAGAAACAGGACACTTAATCTCTAATTCATTGATTAAATTTTCAATTTCCTTTAGATTGTTTTTTTTAAACCCATCAACCATTCTTTTATTAGTAGATTTAATTCTAGTATTTAATTCCTGTACTCTTTGATTCGTATTGATAAATTCATTTTCATCAAACTTATCACCATATCTTTTCTTAGCTTTTAAAACTTCTTTATCAATTTTATTTTTTTGTTTTTCTATATAGTTCTCCAATAAAACATCTGCTCTATATCTTTTTTTTGAATCTTTATTATCAATTAATGGATCATTAAATGCTTCTACATGTCCTGATGCAATCCATGTTTTTGGATGCATAAAAATTGCAGAATCAACACCTATAATATTTTGGTTTATCTGAACCATTGATTTCCACCAATAATCTCTTATATTATTCTTCAGCAATACTCCATTATGCGCATAATCATAAACAGCATTTAAGCCTTCATATATTTCACTTGATGGAATAACAAAGCCATATTCCTTTGAATGGGAGACAATTTTTTTTAAAGATTCTCTTTCTTCCATGATTATGTAAAAATAGTTCTTTTTATATTTTAAATATGTTAATTTGTAAATCAATTAGTTTAATGAGATATTCTTTATATATAATTATAATAATATTATTTGCAAGTTGTGCAAGAAGATCTTCTCCTAGTGGAGGGGAACAAGATTCAATACCTCCAGTATTGGTCTCTTCAAATCCTAAAATAAATGCTGTTAACTTTAATAAGGATGAAATAAGATTAACCTTTGATGAATGGATAACACTTAATGAAATAGGTAAACAACTTGTTATTTCACCACCTCTTGAAAAAAATAAATACCAGATTAAACCATTAAGTGGAGCAACAAAAAAAATACTTATAAGCTTTCTTGATTCACTTCAAGAAAAAACTACTTACACGTTGAATTTTGGTAATAGCATAGTGGATAATAATGAAGGGAATAAAATGAATTTCTTTAGTTATACATTTTCTACTGGTCCCACTCTTGACTCTTTATATTTAAAAGGAAATATCCAAGATGCTTTTAATCTTGAAACTGAAGAATATTTGTCGCTTCAATTATATAGAATTGACAGTGTCTACAATGACTCTATAATTTTTAATGATAAACCTACATACTTAGCAAATACTTTAGACTCTACTAATTATAGATTTAATAATTTACGGAAAGGAAAATATGTTTTAATTGCATTAAAAGATTTATCAGATGACTATTTATTTGATCCATTTTATGATAAAATTGCATTCTACGACTCCGTAATATCGTTACCTCAAGACTCATTAATTGACCTTAGGTTATTTAAAGAAGAAATACCTCTTAAGTGGGATGAGCCTTACTTTATTAATAGTGAAAAAATTGGTTTTGGATATTTTGGAAAACTAGATATTAATAAAATTTCTTTAATAACTAAAATACCAGATAGTGTCAATTTTCTTTTTACTAAAGAAAAAGATAAAGACACTATAAACTTCTGGTTATCAAAAAACAGTATAGACTCATTACAATTTAAATTCAAAGAGGTTGATACAATAAAGACTTTATCTGTGAAGTTTGATCGTTCAAAGGATTCAATTATTGACTCCTTAAGTATATCTAATATAACTAAATCTGTAATTGATTTAACAGAAAAATTTAAACTATCATCTGATTTGCCAATAAATAAAATTTCTGATTCACTTATTTTTATAAGAAATATTGATTCTATTTTAATCCCTTTCAAATCATCTATAAATAGTAATTTAGATGAAATAATGCTTGATTTTGATGTTAAACCTCAAGATGACTATTCAATATATATATTACCTAATGCAATTATTGACATTAGAGGTGGAACAAATGATACATTAAGTTTTAAGACTCTTTCTCAATCACTTGAAGATTATGGAAATGTTTACTTAAATGTTATCCGAGATACTGAATCTAAATATATTCTTCAAATGGTTAACTCTAATAGTGAAATAATTAAAGAATACAATAATATAACTAATGATGGAATCTATAACTTTGAGTTAATTCCCCCTGGAAAATATTTATTTAGAATGATCAAAGATGACAATGGCAATAAAATATGGGATACTGGAAATTATCTCCAAAAAATTCAACCTGAAGATGTTTATTATTTTAGCAATGAATTAGATATAAGAGCAAACTGGGATTTTAATGAAACATTTAATTTAAAAATGATTGAAATAGATTCAACTTTGATTAAAACAGATTCAATAAACTAAATAAATAATGAAACAATATATTCTACTACTAGCCTTTTTAATCAATACAATAAGTTTAATTTCTCAGGAAAATTATTTCCCGCCCAAAGGGTCATGGGAGGTAAAGGCTCCTTCAGTTTTTGGAATTAATAATGAAATAATTAATGATGCAATTAAATTTGCTGAGAATAATCAAAATGATGGAGATTTTGATCTTAGGGTTGAAATACTAAAAGGGTTCTCTTCAGAGCCATATCATGAAATACTTGGCCCAACTAAAAAGAGGGGTGCTTCAAATGGATTGATAATTAAAAATGGATATATCATCGCTTCATGGGGGGATATAGATAGAGTTGATATGACATTTAGTGTAACTAAAAGTTATTTGTCAGCTATTACAGGTATAGCAATAAGAAAAGGCTTAATTAGCTCTGAAAAAGATAAAGTTTCAAACTATATCTGGGATAAAACTTTTGATGGAAATAAAAACAAAAAAATAACATGGGAACATCTTCTAGATCAATCATCAAATTGGGCAGGAAATTTGTGGGGGATTAATGACTGGGAGGATAGGCCAAATCAAAGATTAAATATTGATTCTTGGAGGTCTCAAGAACAAAAAGAGCCAGGATCATATTATAAATATAATGATGTTAGGGTTAATGTCCTTGCCTATTCATTGTTACATGTTTTTAGAGAATCATTACCCAAAGTTTTACAACAAAATATTATGAACCAAATAGGGGCTTCTGATTCATGGAGATGGTATGGGTATGAAAATTCATGGACAAATATTGATGGACATATGATTCAATCAGTATCAGGTGGAGGCCATAATGGAGGTGGAGTTTTTATCAATTCTTTAGATCATGCCAGATTTGGACTTTTATATCTAAATAATGGAAATTGGAATGGAAAAACTATTTTAACAAAAGAGTGGATTGATAAATCTATTACTCCTTCTCCTTCAAACCTTGAATACGGATATATGTGGTGGTTAAATAAAAGAAACGGAGAAGATTACTGGAAAGGAGTACCTGAAAATGTTTATTATGGAGCAGGATTTGGAGGAAATTATATTGTTGTAATTCCGGAAAATAAAATTGTTATAGTTGCTAGATGGATGGGAAGAGGGACTATAGGCAAATTTGTAAAAATGATTATAGAGGCAGATTCAAATTAAATCTTTGCTTTTAAAAGTTCCCTTTGAAAATGAAAAAGAAGGAGGGAATTTCTTCTTTTTTTTGCCAAATATTTTGCGTCTCAAAATAGTTAAAGGGTCATAAAATCTATCAACCACTCGTTCCTTGAGTGGAATAATTCCATTATCAGTAATATTAATATCTTCCGGGCAAACATCGGTACAACATTTCGTAATGTTGCACATTCCTGAACCAAATTCTTTTTTTAATTCCGGAATTCTGTCATTTATATCTAATGGATGCATTTCGAGGCCAGCCACACGAATCATAAATCGAGGGCCAATAAACTCGTCTTTTTTGTCATGGTCACGAAGTACATGACATACATTTTGACATAAATAACACTCTATGCATTTTCGAAATTCCTGAACTCTATCAACATCTTTCTGATACATGACATATCCCTTTTCTGTTTTACGTTCCAAAGCGAGTTTAACAGGTTTTATTCTTTTATTTTGATTATAATTCCATGAAACATCGGTAACCAAATCTTTAATAACAGGAAAGGTTTTCATTGGAGTAATTCTAATGGTCTCATCTTTTCTATATTCATTCATTCTTGTCATACAAGACAGCTTTGGCTTACCATTAATTTCCATACTACAAGAACCACATTTTCCTGCTTTGCAATTCCATCGAACTGCCAAATCATTAGCCTGCTCCGCTTGAATTTTGTGAATAACATCAAGCACAACCATCCCTTCCTTGACTTCTGTATCAAAATTAATCAGTTCTCCATTTTTATTATCACCCCTATAGATTTGAAATTTACGTGTTGTCATTGTTTATTGATTCCTTTCAAAATTAAGCTTTATAAATTATTTGTTCATTTGTTTTCTTTCTTCTATAATTTCATTTTCAAGATCTTCAATAGGGGATTCTGCAATGCGAACCAATTCTGGATTTGCACTTGGGCGCTCTACTTTATTTAATTGCATTTTACCATCATCTCCTTTTTTAGAAATTATATTGTAATTAAGCCATTCTTTTTGTTCGCCAGGAAAATCAGCTCGGGTATGCGCCCCTCTGCTTTCTTCACGAAATTTTGCAGCTCTTGCTACTGCTTCTGCCGTAATTAATAAGTTACGTAGTCCTAATGCTTCATGCCAACCAGGATTAAATTGACTTGTTCCTTTTGCTTTTACGGATTTGTATTCCTCTTTGATTTTTTCTATTTCATCTATTCCTTTTTCAAGCTGATCTTTTGTTCGAATAATTCCAACATTCGCTTGCATATTTTGCTCCAACTGCTCGTGCAACAGATATGGATTAGCACCTGATTTACGGTTTAAAATCTCCGTTGCCTTTCGAATTATTGTTTTTACTTGATCTTCATCAAAGTCAGAATGCTTTACATTTTTTTTTGCAAATTCAGCTGCATTTCTGCCTGCTAGATAACCAAAGACCAAAAGATCTGACAAAGAATTTCCGCCCAAACGATTAGCTCCATGCATTCCTGCCGCACATTCTCCACATGCAAATAATCCTGGAACAGAGCTCATGGCTGTATTGGCATCCACCCGAATTCCGCCCATAAAATAATGACACGTAGGACCTACTTCCATAGCTTCTTTGGTAATGTCTAATTCTGCCAAAGTCTTAAATTGATGATACATAGAAGGCAACTTCTTTTTAATATCTTCTGGTGATCGTTGTGTAGCAATATTAAGATAGGCTCCTCCATGTTTTGAACCTCTTCCAGCTTTAACCTCTTCATTAATTGCTCTAGCTACGACATCTCTGGTTAATAGTTCCGGAGGACGCCTAGCATTGGGGTCTCCAGCTAGCCATCTTGCAGCTTCTTCTTCGGTATCTGCAGTTTCTGAACGAAAGCGTTCAGGAATATAATTAAACATAAATCTCGTTCCTTCACTATTTAAGAGGACTCCTCCTTCTCCTCTAACACTTTCAGTAACCAAAACACCTTTCACTGATAACGGCCACATCATTCCAGTGGGATGAAACTGATTGAATTCTAAATCCATGAGTTCGGCTCCTGCCTCATAAGCCAAGGCATAACCATCCCCAGTATATTCCCAAGAATTTGAGGTAACATCCCATGCTTTACCACCTCCTCCAGTGGCAAATATGATGGTCTTTGCTTTAAAAATAATAAAAGTTCCTGTTTCCCGCCACATACAAACTACACCTATAACTTTACCCTTTTCGTTTTTAAGTAAATCCAAGGCCGTACATTCCATATAAGTCTCAATTCCTTGGTGAATCCCATGGTCTTGCAAAGTACGGATCATTTCCAATCCGGTACGATCGCCAACATGTGCTAATCTGGGATATCTATGACCTCCAAAATTTCTTTGATTTATTAAACCTTTTTTTGTGCGATCAAATACTGCTCCCCATTCTTCAAGAAGGCGAACACGTTCCGGTGCTAGTTTAGCATGAAGTTCAGCCATTCGCCAATCGTTAAGAAATTTTCCGCCTCGCATGGTATCCCGAAAATGAATTTTCCAATGATCACGTTCGTCAACATTTCCTAATGCAGCAGCCATTCCCCCTTCAGCCATAACCGTATGTGCTTTCCCTAAAAGTGATTTCATCACAATACCAGTGCTTACTCCATGGTTTGAAGCTTCAATAGCTGCGCTTAACCCAGCTCCACCAGCTCCTACAATTAGAACATCATGCTCAACGGTTTTAATTTCAGATATATCTAACATAAATTATTTCTTTAAAAATTCCATGTATTAGGGTCATTAATATATCCCATTGAGACCATTCGAATATATAAATCGGCTACCATTATCCAAACTAAACTAATCCACGCAAATAACTCATGACGACGGTTAAACCAACCAACAATCATTCCGTTTTTATGAGCTATATCACCTCCCAACCCACATGAATAGCAATCCCTGCTTCCACCTATAAGATGTCGGATAGAGTGACAACCAAACATATAACTGGCTAATAAAATGGGGTTTCCCAATAAAAGTATACTTCCAAGGCCAACACCAAATTCTCCACCTCTAAAAAACGCTAAATAGGCATCATAAAAAAAGATAATAATATATATTGATGCAAAGTACATTGTTATGCGATGTATATTTTGAACAACCATAAGTCCTGTTTCTCCTTTATATCCTTTTTTTCGTTTACGTGGTAAAGCACCAACAGCACAAGCTGGTGGTGTTCCAGAGAATGCTCTATAGTATGCTTTTCTATAGTAATAACAAGTGAATCTAAAGATTCCAGGGACTGCCAAAATCAACAACGACGGAGAGGGAGGAATCCAACTAGGCCACCAAGTAGGCCAGGGTCCAAAAATGGAATGGGACATTGGCGCAGCCCCTGCAACACCTTCTTTAATAAAAAGAGGTGGAGAATAAAAAGGAGCAAGATATCCCCCAAATCCTTCTTGCCCGGCACTGTACCAATAAAAGTCGGCCTGCCAAGCAGACCAAAGTCCATAAACCAAAAAACTGGTTAGTCCAAAAACCACAAGGGCTGGATACAGCCACCAATTATCCTTACGTAAAGTTTTTGTAAATCCTTTGTCGTGAATGGCAAAAGAAGTATTTGTAGACATGAAAAAATTTTGTTTAGAATTTTGTTTTCAAATAACAAATATACTTCAAGGAATTAAAAAAAACTATTTTATTATAAATTCCTTCTCAATAGTTTTTTTATTAACACTAATTAGGATCTTATCTTGGATTTTTAGTGGTCTATATACTTTGATCCATAAAATATAAATCATCTCCTTTTCTCCAGTAGTCTTTTTTAATAAACTTTATTTTAAAATTGAATTTCATCCAAAATTTATGAGCCAAGTTAGATGTCAAAACTTCTATACAAGTAATGTCTTTGTCAGATTTTAGTTTTTTGATGCATTGATTTACAAGAATACCTCCAAAGCCTTGTCTATGATATTTTGGATTAATAAATGAATAGGTTACTCTACCAGTATTCTCATTCTCTTTAACATAGCCTGCACCTCCTACTAGACCCTCTTTGTTTTCTATTACTAGGTAAGTATCATGATTGTTTTCAAGATATTCATCAAAATCTTTTAAATCATTTTCACTAAAAAATTGAGGTATATTCTTTTTAAAGATTAATCTTAATTCCTCTAAATCAGAATTTTTAAATTCTCTAATTTGACTCATTAGAAAATAACTTCATATTAATACCTAGCCGATTTATTTTTAGTTATTGTTTTAAGAATAAAATCTCTCAAATCTTGATTAGACTTTTTTAAATCCTCACGTCTTAAATACATCATATGTCCACTTTCATATCCCTTAAATGTAAATCTGTCTATTAATTTACCACTAGGATCAACTTGTTGAATTGTATACTTCGCCGCAGAAAATGTAGTTGCTCCATCATAATAACCAGACTGAATGAGAACATTTAAAAAAGGGTTTTCAGCTAAAGCTTCTCTAAAGTTTCTTCTTATTCTCAGATTATCAGAGTTCCATGGTCTAACAGATAATTCACCTCTTGCCCATGTATTGTATTTAATATCAGTTTCAAATTTTAACACTTCTTTTATATAGGAGTTAACAGCAGGAGTAAATGCATGATCCCATGCGCTCATTTCAGGGGCATACTCAAAATTATTACCTGAGTCTTTGCTATCAATGCCTTTATATCTAGAATCTAACCTTCCAATTGTAAATCCTTCATCTCTTAAAAGTTCTTTCCAAAAAAAGTTTGTCGAAATATTCAAATTATTTTTAATTATTTCATCATATTTAATTCCCGTTAGAATTTCAATTTTTCCAGCAACTTCTTTTTTTGTTTTATAATCAATAAACCCTCCCATAGCCAGAGCAGGCAATAATTCATTATATGCAAATTCTTCAGAAATTTTAATAACTTCATCTAAACTTTTATTTTGAAATTCTGAGTTTAGCTTATTGTGATACCATGCAGTTGCAGTAAAATATGGAAAATCTACAGTAGGTAGAATAATGCCTCCTGACTCATAATCTAATTCATAGTCAGCAGGCGAAACCAATACAACTCCATTTAAATACATCCATTGATTTTGTTGAAGTTCATGTGCTAGCCCCATTACTCTTACACCACCATAACTCTCACCTACAAGATACTTTGGAGATTTCCATCTTTTTGATCTATTAACAAAAGTAGTTATCCACTCTGCTAAATATTTTGCATCTTGATTTACACCAAAGAATTTGCTTGCCGCCTCCTTTTTAGACATTTTTTTAAGAATTCTAGAGTAACCTATGTTTATTGGATTAACAAAAACAATATCTGCGACATCAAGTATTGAATATGGATTAGATTTATATCCATATGGCTGTATAGGATATCCTTCATCATCAATTATCAAATTATATGGACCAGTATACCCCATATGCATCCATATTGATGCAGATCCAGGACCGCCATTAAATGAAAATATTAATGGTCTATTTGAATTATCATCAATATCAGTTCTCTTATAATATGTATAGTGTAAGGTTGCAATTACTTCTCCATCAACATCCCAAATAGGTTGAGTACCAATTTGAGCAGAGTAATTAACTTTTTTATTTAATATGATCGTTGAATGTTTTGTTACTTTTGAAGTATCCGCAGTTATAATTCTTTCTTGGGAATAAACCCCAAAAAAGATTAGCATTGTTGTTAAAATTAAAAAATTATTTTTCATAGTATATTTATTTATATGATCTAGTCTTGACTTCAATATCTTTATTAAATTATAAGAATTAGAAAAACTATTTTATTTTAAATTCCTTCTCAATAGAATTATTATTAACAGTAATTAATAATTTATAAGAGCCCTTATCTAGATAATAAGAATTATCATCAGATTTTTTTAAATCATTCTTATCATATCTTAAGTTATAGTCAATATAATTAAAACCTCTATCAAATATTCCATCATTTTCATAAACTAATTTGCCATTATTAGACTTTATTGAAAGGGTATATTTGTTTTGTGTTTTTGAAAATATGACTATTTCCATATTAGGAATAATATAATCACCCCATGTGCCCCATTTTTCGCCCCAATTATTTGAACGCTTGATATCTTTAATATCATAAACATGAAGCTGTTTATTTAATATCGCTGGATTTAATTTTTGTATTTTTTCTAATTCTGCTAAATAAATTGATCTACCATGAGTACCAACTAATAAATGATGCATTTCTTTTTGAATTATAAGGTCATGAACTGCTGCAGAATTTAGTCCCTTTGTAAATGGCTCCCATAATTTTCCTTTATTTAATGAAATATATACACCATGGTCATTTCCAACATAGAGAATATCTTTATTTACATTATCTTCAATAATTACATTAACAGGAGAAAAAGGTAAATTAGAATTTATTGGAGTCCATGATTTCCCATAATCTTGACTCATATAAACATAGGGTGTGAAATCGTCCCATCTATATCCATTCATTGAAACAAATACAGTCGCTTCATCATGAGTAGAAGCATACACCTTACTGGTCCATAAGTCCTGAGGTAAATTGTCTGAGATTCTTGACCAAGATGATCCTCCATTTTTGGTAACATTAATTAAACCATCATCTGTACCAACATAAATTAAACCAAATTTATGCTGTGATTCCGAAATTGTTGTTATAGTTCCATAAGGAACATTTCCAGGCTTGCCTCCCTTTGTCAAATCAGAAGAAATATTTTCCCATTTATCACCACCATTAAATGATCTATGTAGGATATTGCTTCCTAAATACAATATATCTTGATTATGACTAGATAAAAGAATTGGAGTTTGCCAATTAAACCTATAAGGGGACTCCCCTAATTTATGTCTTGGCTTAATAAAAGTTCTCTTATTACTATCTAGATCTAGTCGGAAATATGATCCAAATTGCGATCCTGTATATACAATATTTGGTTGATTTTTATCAATCTGAACTTCCATTCCGTCACCACCGAGTATCATTTTCCAAGGATAAGAGCCGGACGATTCCCATCTTTTGTTTTCTATTGAATTATGTGGTCCCATCCAAACACCATTATCTTGAAGCCCACCATATACATTATATGGCTTTTGATAATCAACATTAATAGAATAAAATTGTCCTACTTCAGTTGAATTGTTTTTAATCCAATTCTTACCATCATCATAAGTTATATTAACACCTCCATCGTTACCATTTATTAAATGACCGCGTTTGTTTGGATTAATCCACAAATCGTGATGATCTGCATGCACATTCTCTTTGCCAATACGATAAAAAGTTTTTCCACCATCATTTGAGGTTAATATTGGCACACCATAAGTATAAATTTTATCACTATCATTTGGATCAACATGGACTTTACCAAAGTAGTAGCCATATGTGTTATACACTCCATCTAGATGCATTTTATGTGTTTTATACCAGTTTTTACCACCATTATCACTTCTATAAATCTCTGCTCCAATTATAGGAGTGTCAAACATTACTGAATTAGCATCTACTAAATATTTGTAAAGGTCTGAAGGATTTATTTTATTTTGATTAATATCAGATTTTACAGATTTTGCTGTATATAAAGCTGGGAACCTATTAGATCTTAAAAACTTATTAAGGTCTTTATTTTTAATCTTACCAAATTGTTTGATTGACATATTTTCAAATGATTCTTTAGTCAGCTCATTTGACTGTTTTGTATTTGATGTTTCTTTTCTAAAAAATTGACTATCATGGACTGCATAGATTATGTTTTTATCAAATACCGCAATTCCAATTCGTCCAACTCCTTCACCTCTTGGAAAACCACTTTGATCTGTTGTTATTAAGTCCCAAGTTAACCCTCCATCTTGACTTTTATAGATTCCAGAGGATGATCCATCTTCATCAAGATTCCATGCTTTTCGATCTTTTTCCCATAATGTTGCATAAATAATATCAAAATCTCCTGGTGTATAAGCCATATCAATAACACCTGTTGTTTCATTTAAATACAATCTTTTATCCCAAGTTTGACCTCCATTTTTTGAAACATAAACCCCTCTATTTTTACTATTTGAATATAAATGACCTGTAACTCCTACTATAATATGACCACTATCATCAGGGTTAACCAGTATTTTTCCAATATGGTGACTATCATGTAAACCTACATTTTTCCAATTTGAACCATCAGAATTAGTTTTCAAAATACCAATTCCAGAATATGAAGACCTTGATGAATTATTCTCACCTGTTCCTACCCATAAAGTTTGATTCTGCCAATCCATTGTTATTTCTCCAATATTTTGAGTAGGCCATTCTTCAGATATCGAATTAAAACTAGTTCCATTATTTATTGTATGCCATACTCCTCCAGAAGCATATGCAACATAGAATTCATCTGGGTCATTTGGATTAACTTCAAGCGCTACAACCCTTCCACTCATTATAGTAGGTCCAATATTTTTAAAATTGACATTCTTAACTCTTGAATTTTCAATAAGTTTATTTTTTATTTGATATGCTTCTACAATTTTTGAGTCATCAGTTGGTTTCGGTTGCCCAATGAGTATTGAAGTAAAAAGCAGACAGTATAGGAACGTAAAATTTCTCATAATTGTTATTTTATACTTAAATTATAAACATTATTATAATTTTCAAGATATTTAAGCTAAATTTTTAATTAATAATGAGATACGAACCTCTTTCATCACAATTCTATAAAAGAAATAGAGAGAATTTTATGGCAATGATGAAAGGAAATAGTGCTGCAGTATTTAACTCAAATGACATATATCCTGTTAGCGCTGATACAGAATTGCCTTTTGAACAACATAGAGATATTTTCTATTTATCCGGAATTGACCAAGAAGAAACCATATTGATTCTTTTCCCTAATGCAAAGGATAAATTATGGAGAGAAATTCTTTTTATTCGAAAATCTGACGAACACACTAAAATATGGGAAGGCGAGAAATTAAGTAGGGCTCAAGCAAAACAGATATCAGGTATTGAAAATATTATATGGGTAGATGATTTTAAAGATATTTTTCATAAAATTACAACTGAATGCAACAGATTCTATTTTAATAAAAATGAACATTATAGGGCTAAAATAGTAGTTGAAACAAGAGAGGACAGATTTATCAAATGGGTGGAAAAAGAGTACCCTTCTCATCCAATTTCAAGAAGTAACCCAATACTTCAAAGACTAAGATCTATTAAGGATAATGAAGAAATTGATAGAATTCAGCACGCCTGTAATATTACTATGAAAGGATTTGAAAGGATTTTAAAATTTGTAAAACCTAGTGTTTGGGAATTTGAAATTGAAGCTGAACTAATTCATGAATTTATCAATAATTCATCTAAAGGGTTTGCTTATTCTCCTATTATTGCTAGTGGTAATGACAACAATGTTCTTCATTATACTAAAAATAATAAGCAATGTTTAAAGGGAGATCTAATCCTAATGGATATTGCGGCAGAATATGGGAATTACTCAAGTGATATGACTAGAACAATTCCCGTCTCTGGATTATTTTCAAAGAGACAAAAGCAAATATATAATTCAGTTTTAAATGTAAAGAATCATGCTACAAAACTTTTAAGACCGGGGAATCTATGGAAAGATTTTCATGGTCAAGTTGGAGAAATCATGACTAAAGAACTTCTTGATATTGGCTTAATAGACAAAATCGACATAAAAAATCAAACTAAAGAAAGTCTTGCATATAAAAAGTATTTTATGCATGGAACTTCTCATCATCTCGGTCTGGACACTCATGATTATGGTTTACTTGATGATCCTTTTGAAGAGAACATGGTTTTCACAGTTGAACCTGGAATATATCTACCTGAAGAAGGATTCGGCATTAGATTGGAAGATGATGTTGTGGTTCAAAAAAATGGAGACCCAATAAACCTAATGAAAGATATTCCTATTGAAGCTGAGCATATTGAAGAACTTATGAATAATTAACAGTCACAATCCTTACCACAATCTGATCCAGATGAAGATTTCTTTTTAAACACAAACCTCTTTAATAAATAGTATATAGACAAACACGCAAAGAGTATAACTAAAATTAATTGAAGGATTTCCATTAAATTAAAATTTGATAAGTAATTAATGATGCAAAGTAAGCTAAAATTGTCATGAAAATCAATTGAATTATTGGCCATTTCCAACTATTTGTTTCTTTTTTTACTATAGCTAAAGTGCTCATACATTGCATTGCAAAAGCATAGAATATCATTAATGAAAGACCGCTCGCAAAGTTAAATATTGGACTTCCATCAGGTTTAACCTCTTCTCGCATTCTCGTTTTTATTGTATCTTGATTTTCTGAACCAACACTATAGATTGTAGATAGCGTTCCAACAAAAACCTCTCTAGCTGCAAAAGATGTAATCAGTGCAATTCCTATCTTCCAATCATAACCCAAAGGAGAAATAACTGGCTCTATAGATTTTCCTAGTAATCCTATATACGAATTTTCAAGACGAAAAGCATTAACCTCCAATTCAAGATCCTCTTCAGAGATATTAATCTCTGAATATTGATTTTCAACAATTTGGTTTGCATTTCTAAAATTATCTCCTGGGCCTGTCGAAGCAAAAATCCATAATAAAATAGAAATTGCAAAAATAATTTTTCCTGCTTCAACTATAAATGACTTAGTTTTTGTCCAAATATTTAATAAAACATTTTTTGTTAAAGGGAGTCTATAATCTGGCATTTCCAGAACAAGATAACTTCTATTATCAGATTTAATAAATAGTTGTAAAATTGATGAAGATAAAATTGCCATTAAAAACCCTAATATATATAGTCCAAGGAGAGTAAGACTTTGATAGCCTATTCCAAATATTTTATCATTTGGAATAACTATGGATATTAAAATAAGATATACTGGAAGTCTTGCTGAACAAGTCATAAATGGAACAACTAAGATAGTTATTAATCTCTCCTTCCAGTTTTCAATACTTCTTGTTGACATTACTGCAGGGATAGCACATGCAACACCAGAGACTAATGGTATAAGACTTTTACCAGAAAGCCCAAATCTTTTTAACGTCTTATCCATCAAGAAAACAACTCTACTCATATACCCAGTTTGTTCAAGTATTGATATAAAAAGGAATAACAACGCGATTTGAGGAATAAATATTAAGACTCCTGCAATTCCTGGCAATACACCCTCAGAAATTAAATTTGTAAATACTCCTGGAGGAAAACCTGATTTTACACTTTGACTTATAGAAACAAAAGTTGAGTCAATAAAATCCATAGGGATACTACTCCAGTCAAAAATTATTTGAAAAATTAAAAGTAGGATTGAAAAGAAAACAGCATACCCCCAAAACTTATGAAGTAGAATTCTATCCAATTTATTTCTTATTCCATGCACTTTAGCAATATCTTTTGAGTAGGTCTCTTTTAAAAGATTGTTAATCCATTGGTATCTTTTTATTGTTTCTTTTTGCTGAAGTTTCTTTAAATATGACTCCGTTTGAGTTTTAAAATTGCCTGTCGTTTCAATTGTATTTCTTTGTATTTTTGAAAAATTAATGTCCTGGTTTATCAATAACCAAAGTTTATATAAGGACTGTTCAGGAAATGTTTGATTAAGATTTGTAAAATACTCATGGTCAATCTCCCTAATATTAAAAATAGATTTATTTGAGAGGTTTCTATAATTAGTAATTACATTTTTTAATTCTTCAAATCCTTCGTTTTTTTTAGCACTGATTAAAACAATTTTGGTATCAAGTTTTTGTTCAAGTTTCTTGATATCTATTTCAATACCTTTCAATTTTAATTGATCTGACATATTAATAGCTAAAATTGAAGGTATTTCTAGATCTTTAATCTGTGTGAATAATAAAAGATTTCTTTTTAAGTTTTCTACATCTGAAATTATAACTACCAAGTCTGGAAAATCTTTATTGTTTTTATTTAATAATAAATCAAAAACTATACTTTGATCAAGAGACTTTGTATTTAAACCATATGATCCTGGCAAATCTATTAGTTGCACATCGGTAGTTCTATTAATATTAAAAGAGCCAGTCTTTTTTTCTACTGTAACACCAGGGTAATTTGCTACTTTTTGTTTTAACCCAGTAAGTGAATTAAAAACCGAAGACTTACCAGTGTTTGGATTCCCAATTAGCGCAACTGTGATTGTTTTTACCATTGAATTATTTTAGCTCAACAAGAACTTTACTAGCTGTAATTATATCAATTGAGATATGAGATTGGTCTACCTTTAAATAAATTGGTCCTTTTTTTGAAGCAAGACCAAGAATTAACAGTTCATTTCCAGGTAAACAGCCCATCTCCATAAGTGCTAAGGGGACTTGATCAATGAGTATATCCTTTATAATAGCTCTATCTCCTTTTTTCAAAGTATTTAAACCAATCATGTTATTTATAATGATTCTAAGTTGACAAATGTAATAGTTTAATTTGAAATTTCTTTCTTTAAAACTTTTATATCATATATCAACGCATTCATTGATTCTTGATCAGTCCCATCATAAAACCCTCTTATTCTTCTTTCAGGATCTACTAAAACAAAATTTTCAGTGTGAATCATTTCAAATAACTCAGATTCCTCAATATCTTCAGCTACCAAATATGATTTTCTTGCAAGATTATAAATCTGCTTCTTATCTCCTGTAACAAGATTCCATTTAGAATCAATTACACCTTTTTCTAAAGAATATTTCTTTAATACTTCTTTAGTGTCTATTTCTGGAGTTACAGTATGAGATAATAAATAAACTTGATCATCGTCTTTATATTCATCTTGAAGAATAATCATATTTTCTTTCATAATTGGACAGATTCCCTGACAGGTTGTGAAGAAAAAATCAGCAATATATATTTTATCTCTATAATTTTCGTTGGTTACCTTTTCACCATTTTGATTTACTAGGCTAAAATCTTTAATCTTATGAAACCTTTTAACATGTTGCACTGTACTATCAACTAATTGAAAACTAACCATATTAGGCTGGTAAATTGGTAGCTTTTCTTCTGGCTTTAACACATTATAGAACATTAATATTGCCGCAATAGATACTACTGCAATTGATAAAATAAATACTCTATATTTTTTGATCATTATTAATACAAATATACTTCAAGGAATTAAAAAAATATTAAATTTGCAAGTCAAAATTACTATATGGAGGTATTTTTAATAAAAGCATTTCAACTAATATTATCACTAGCAATTCTTGTTGTTCTTCATGAATTTGGCCATTTCATTCCTGCAAAAATTTTTAAAACTAGAGTAGAAAAATTTTATTTATTCTTTGATGTAAAATTCTCTTTATTTAAAAAGAAAATCGGTGAGACAGTATATGGTATCGGATGGTTGCCACTTGGAGGATATGTTAAAATAGCCGGAATGATTGATGAAAGTTTTGATAAAGAGCAAATGAGTAAACCTCCTCAACCATGGGAATTTAGGTCAAAACCAACATGGCAAAGATTAATTATAATGCTTGGAGGGGTTATTGTTAATCTTATAGTTGGGTTTGCACTATATATGATGATCTTATTTGTATGGGGAAAAGATATTGTTCCTCAGGAAAATATACCTGATGGTCTAGATCCATCCCCAGTTGCTATAGAAATTGGTTTTGAACAAGGGGATAGATTAGTTGATGTTGATGGGAAACCTTTAGAAAATGTTTTGGAGATAAATAGGAATTTGTTTCTTAGACCTGTAGAATATGTTACTGTTTCTAGATCTAATGGAACTATTGATGAGATTAATATCCCTGAAGATTTTGGAAATAAAATGTTTAAAAGTGGTGAGTATCGTGCATTAACTCCACTAATAAGTGCTACTATAGACTCAGTTTTCGGATCCCCTGCTATTAATGCTGGCATTAATGCTGGTGATAAAATAATAAAAATAAATTCTGATGATATAAACACATTGGAAGAGTTTTTAAGCTGGATTGATAATAATGATGATGATGTCATAAATGTTACTCTCCAAAGAGGGAATAGTATTTATGAAACTTCTATTGAAAGAAACGATGATGGGACAATTGGTGTTTCACTTGCTGCTGGAATTGAAGTAGTACATAGAGACCTTAGCCTATCTGAAAGTATAGTGGAAGGTTTCGATTATGGTTATTGGACACTTTATGATTATGTCTCACAATTTCAATTTGTTTTCACTAAAGAAGGTGCTTCTCAGCTTGGAGGATTTGGAACTATTGGAGGTTTATTTCCTGCCAAATGGGATTGGAGAAATTTTTGGTCAACTACAGCTCTAATATCTATTATTCTAGCTTTTATGAATATCCTGCCAATACCTGCTCTTGATGGTGGCCATGTTATGTTTCTTTGCTATGAAATGATAACAGGTAGAAAACCTAGTGATAAATTCTTAGAATATGCGCAGGTAATAGGGTTTTTCTTATTAATTGCATTGGTTCTATATGCCAATGGAAATGATCTTTTTAGATGGATAAATGGGTCTTAATTTTCTGAACTAAAAGACGATAATGGAATTTGATTTATACCCTGTCGGTATTTGATATGAGTATTAATTGAATTATATTTGCCGCCTATATTCCTCCTTAGCTCAGTTGGTTAGAGCATCTGACTGTTAATCAGAGGGTCCTAGGTTCGAGTCCTAGAGGGGGAGCTAACCACTATAATACACTAATAAAATAAACCCTTCAACTCCTTTCAAATAAGTAAGACTAACATTAATTGAGGAGTGTTATTTCAAGTATAGTGTCTATATTATCTATATTCTCTTTTTGTAAATCAATTTTTAAAGTAGATCTATTATAGCTGTAATTCACTTTTTTTCCAGAGTCGAAGTAGTTTATTTTTTTAATTTTTTCACTAAAATTTTCAATTACTAATTTTTCTTTAGAGGAATCTAGAACATGAATAAATATTTTATTTTCTTTTCTTGTTGAAACAACTTGATCAGTTGGGTCAATTGGACCTTTTCTTGTTTGATATATTGTTTCGCCATATTGTTTAACCCATAGTCCAATTTTTTCTAATGATTTGATGTGTTCTTCTTGAATTTCTCCATTAGGCATCGGTCCAACATTTAAAAGAAGATTGCTGTCATATCCTGCAGCCTTAATTAGGTATTGTATCAACTCTTTCTCTGATTTATGTTTTCTGTCCTTAAGGTTAAAACCCCATGATCCATTAATAGTTTCACATACTTCTAACGGAAGATTACCAATGTCATCTTTTGATGTAGCAAAGTCTTTGGTCCCTTTACCTGGCAGGTCTTTTTCAAACATTTGAAAATCTTCACCTGGATTAGGGGTTAAATGATGATTACTGCCAATAAGGGCTTGAGGTTGAAGTTCATGTATTAAGTCATAAACTTCCTTAAGTTTAAAATCCACATTAATTTTTCCAAATCTTTTACCATCCCATTCGTGTTGATCCCATTGTCCGTCAAACCAAATTCCACCAATAGTTCCATAATTAGTCAACAGTTCAGTAAGTTGAGCTTTCATGAAGTTTATATAATCTTCCCATTTACCTTCTCCTCTTCCAGTTATTCCATTACCCGTTCTGCCCCTTGGAAAATAATCGTCTCTATACCAATCAAGTTGAGAATAATAAAAGAATAACTTAATGTCATGTTTTCTACATGCTTCAGCTAGCATTTTTAAAACATCTTTACCGTAGGGTGTTTTGTTTACAATATTATAGTCAGAAGCTTTTGAATCAAACATTGAAAATCCGTCGTGATGCCTACTAGTTATGGTTATATATTTCATACCTGCATTTTTGGCCATTAAGACCCATTTTTCCGCATCATATTTTGTAGGATTAAAGAATTTTGGTAATTGTTCATATTCTTTAATAGAGATATTCTGATTGTTCATTACCCATTCGCCATCACCTAGAACACTATAAACCCCCCAATGAATAAAAAGTCCAAATTTTGCGTCTTGAAACCATTTTCTTGCCTCTAAATTTTCTTTTGATGGTTTATATTGAGCATTAGCAAATATGCCAGTAAAAAGAAGAATAATTAAAAAAAATTTTTTCATGATAAAATAGTTAATTGTATATTTAATTCGATATGAAAATACTAAAATGGATTTTGTTTGTCATATTTTCAGTAGCCTCAGTTTTAAGTTTAGTCGTAGTTTATTTTATGTATAATAATTTATCTTTTATAGATTATCCATATGTAATATCAGGTTTAGTTTTTTTAATTTTCGCTTTAATTACATATAACTACAAAGTAAAATAATCCTAATAAACTAATTCTTGGTTTTTTTGTTTATTATTTTTTATAGTAAGGTTTAATTCTAGGAATCCAAGCAGAAACATTTTTCTTATATTCTGTATAGGAATTTCCAAATCTTAGTTCTAATTTTTTTTCTTCGTTAAATTTATGATAAATAAGATTTATTACAATAAATATTGACGACCAAATAAATATTATTAAAGAATTTAATATCAAATATTCACTAATTAATATCAAATTTACACCTATAAGCATTGGATTTCTTACATATCTATAGGGACCTCTAATAATAAATTTTTTTGGAGGGTCCCACGGGGCAATTGTTCCATTTCCAAATTTAAAAAATAAAAAGACAGTTTTTGTAAAAAGGATAATCCCTAAAATTAATATTAAAATTCCAATAATTTTAAAGTATATATTATACTCATAAATTAAATGAGTATCGTTTAAAAGATTTAATATAAAAGGTAGAGTTATAAGAACATTTAAAGGTAATATTAATATATTTTTTATAAATGAAATCATGGTTTAAGTTTTGGAATTAAATATTCTAAAATAAAAGCAATTAAACAGCATAATCCGATGGTTAATAAATAACCTTCCTCATCACTAATTCCCATATAATTATCTCCTAAATGAGATGTTGAAAGAATAATTCCTGTAAATAATAAAAAATAAAAAAATAATTTCTTAATTAATCTAATAAAATTTAAATTCATTTTATTTAAAATTAAAAATAATTGGGAATAAGAAAATAACAACAGATGTCCAGATAACATAAATTGGTAGATAGCTAACAATACTATTTAATACATTATTTGTATTGACTTTCCTAAGAATTAACAAAAATAGTTGCTTAGATATGATTATAAGATGAAAAGAAACCAATAGGTTTAATCCTGTCAAAGCAAGTCTGTTGGGTGTTATTCCAAATTCAAAAAGACGAGAACTTATAGCAAAAAGAACAATTAAATTATCTATAATTGAAATAAAAGAAAGGGAAAATAGTAAAATAAATTGAAATTTGTTACTACTATTTATATGGCTTAAAGAAAATAATATCAATGCCAGCACTGCAATAATAATAACATTAAACATCAGCAATAGTTCTCTGTCAACTAAAATATTTTTATCTGAAAAAATTATAGCAAATGAAAAAATAAACAAAATTAAAAAAACAAAAGGAGTGAAAATTTTTGCTATTAGTGGTGATATTTTACTGACTAAATCTTTATTATTAAAAATCCAATAAGAAGCAATTAAAGGAATAGCTGGAAGTCCCCAGACCACAACGTTTTCAAAATAAAAATCTTCTATATTAAATCCAATTTCTTGAAATAGGCCAATAGTAATTACGGTAAATAATCCTCCAGATATAAGCAATAACCCACTCATAATTATTAAGTCTCCGCAGTAATGAAGGAAATCTATTTTTTTATTGTTTTTGCCCCTAATTCCTCCTATGTATACTAATCCACAAATAGAAAGCAAAAAGAATAATGAATGCGTTGATGAAAGAAAAAATGTATCACTATTATCACCACCAGGGATTAAATTCAAGAAAATTATTGGAATAAATGATATTGCTAAATATATCAACCAACTATATAAGTTAAATTTATACCGCAATGATAAATAAGTAATTAAAGTTGGGAAAACAATAGTTCCTATGTTGCGAGGATAAAATAACTCAGGGTCAATATTAAATAAAAAAGGAACTTTGGCGATAAACCCAGAAATCAAAACTAATATAGAAAAGAGTAAGAGTTTATTGTTCATTTCTTTGTATTTGATTTTTTTTCTTTTCTATAGAAGTAAATGGATGTTAAATAAACGATAGGAGTCATTAAAATCCAACTTGACTGTGCTTGTAAGGTAATTGATCTTCCTGCTATTTTGAAAATTGTAGGGTTGAACCAAGATCCTAGTGGCTGTAATGGAGCCCAAGAAAGGTCACCGTTAGAGCCTAATTGAAAATTATAAAAGAATGCTTCAATATAAATATTTTGAATAATAAACCATAAAAGAAAAATTGAAAAAGCCCCCCAATTCCATTTTAAAAAAGGAGATTTTTTATTTCTATAAAAGAGCTTTACTAAATATAACCCTATCCAAACAACTAATACATCAGCTAATGAATTTAAAAACCAATTTAAATTAACAGGTATTGCACAAGTTAAAGCAACACTTCTTCTCAGGTCTACAGAAAGCCCTCCTCCTAATCCATAAGTAAGCCATAACTCCCAGCCAACGGAAGCTATTAAAAAAACACTAATTAAAGTCAACGCAACACTATATGACACCTTGTTTTTAATTATGTAATATATTGATAGAATTATTGGAAGTGATGCGGCTATATAAAGACGTATAACAAGCCAATGCTCAATGGCATTTAAATCACAAAATTTGAAGAAATTTTCCATTGTTAATTTTGAATATCAATGTAAGAGTTTATCCTTTGTTCAAGAATTGAGAGTGTTACTGTTCCCTGTTCAAGGATTACCTCATGAAATTCTCTTATATCGAATTTTGAACCAAGTTTCTCCTTAGCCTTTTTTCTTAGTTCTCTAATTTTTAATTCTCCAATTTTATAAGATAAAGCTTGACCAGGCCAAGAAATATATCGATCTGTTTCTGTATTTACTTCATGCAAGGATAAGGCTGTATTTGAAGCTATAAAGTCGACAGCTTGTTTTCGAGTCCACCCTTTAGAATGAATTCCAGTATCAACTACCAATCTGCAGGCACGCCACATCTCATAGGTTAGCTTTCCAAAATGTTCATAAGGTGTAGTATACATACCCATTTCATCAGCTAAGAATTCTGTATATAGCCCCCAGCCTTCCCCATATGCAGATAAATATAGATTTCTTCTAAATTTAGGAATGCTATCTCCTAACTCATTATTTAATGCTCCTTGAAGATGATGTCCAGGAACTGCTTCGTGAACTGTTAATGAGGGTAATGTATATAATGTTCTACTAGGAAGGTCATAAGTATTAACCCAGTAATATCCTGGTTCACTACTATTTTTTGAGGACCCCACATAACGTCCTCCAGTATATTTAGGTGCAATAGCATCTGGGACAGGGGCAACACCATAAGGTTTTCGCGGTAATGTTTTAAAGAATTTTGGGAGTTGCTCATCAGCTCGTTTTGCAATGTCTCTAGCAATCATCAATAATTCATCTGGAGTTTTAGCATAGAATTGTTTATCTGTTCTAAGAAATTTTAAAAAATCTGAGAAGCTCCCTTTAAAGCCTAGTTCATCAATTATATTTTCCATCTCTGCTTTAATTCGCTTTACCTCATTCAGTCCTATTTGATGAATATCTTCTGGAGAGAACTCATTATTTGTTGTATAGAAGTTAATTCTGTTTTGATAAAAGGCCTTTCCATTTGGTGTGTCAGATACACCAATTGTGGTTCTTGTCTTTGGAAGGTACTCAGTTTCAAAAAAATTCTTTATTCTTTTAAATTGAGGTATAACAATATTTTCAATAGCAATTTTTCCTTCAATTAATATTGAATCTTTTTGGGATGAAGTTAGACTTTCTGGCAATTTTTTTAATGGTGAATAGAAGTAACTTTCTTGGAAATCATCTACAATATGAGTTTCATATGTTGATTCATAACCCTTAAAAATAATCTTAGGTTGAGATACTCCCTTATCCAATCCTTCTCTTAGATTTACAAAATATTGATCAACATAATCAGGTATTGCGCTTAGCTTTTTTAAATAGTCTTTTACACTATTATAATTTTGCAAAGATCTTACCATAAAACCTAGATTAATATGAAATCCGGAATCTGACAATAAAGGATTTAGAAAGCGTTCAAATTCATAATAAGCTATCTTATCTTCTAGAACAAATTTTAGAAGTTCAGCAGAAATTTTATCGGTTTCAGGCAAAACATCTAAATTTATTTCTGATAGTTCCTCTAGTTTTTCTTGTGCAAAATCTGCCTCGGACTTATAATATTCTCTAGTGAAAAGACCTAAGGGATACTTTTCTCTGTCATAGCCATTGTGATCTTGATAACTATGTATTAAAGAATCAAGTTTTTTAATTGATCTATTTGAGTTGACTTGATTACAACCAAAAAAAATGATTAGTAAAAGTAGGTATGAAAGCTTGTTTATATAAATCATATATAAACTTAAAAAATAAACCCCTCATTCACTAATTAGGGATTACCCATTGTCCTTTTTCACTATCAATTGACCCATTTAACTGAGAGGTTACAACTCTATCAATAATTAGTAAACCTTTATCTGCCATATTTGTGAATGTATCAATTCCAGAATTGGGAAAACCTTTTCTTGTCCTATGAATATTAAATCTATTTGAAAACTGTATTTGAAAACTTTTTTCAATAGCTTTTTTACCCATCATAAACCCTAGCAAGCCTCCCCAAGTAGCTGCTGGATTATCCGAATCCCATCCGGATAACGCTGCTATTTTAATTGTCTCCTTTATATCTCCTTCACCATAAAGTAAACTAATTATACTGGCTCCAAAGTTTATCCCTGCTGCAAAACATCCATGACAAGATTGGTCCTTAGTTGCCCATAGGTAGTTATCATCTTGATTAATTTGGTATTTTTCATGGAGTAAGTCTCTGGTTTTTTCCCACTGTGTATTTTTCTCATAATGGTCTAAAACAAAATCATACATTTTAGCGGCATAAGAAGAATTTGGCAAATGCTCACGTGCTTTTTTTGCCATCCATTGTGTCTTTTCTTTTAATGTTTCAAATTTAATTGGATCAGATGCTAGAGCATGCATAATAATATAAAACTCCGCAATCCAAGCTGCATTTTCTTGAGCAGTAGTTCTAATAGGTAAATATGCCATTGACAAAGCAGTCTTAGGGCTTCCAGGGGCGTATAAACCAAATATTTCAGTTGTTAGCTGAGCATCTATCATCTCATAAAAAGGGTTGTTTTTTGGATCGCTCGTATCTGGAGGAATTATACCTTCTTGCATCAAATCAAAAGCCCTTTGGTTAGATACCCATAAAAAATTCTCTTCATTTAAATAAATATGTTTCAACCATCCATTTCTGATTTGCTCACCATCTAGAAATAGTGTTTCATTTTCTAATAATAGCTCTTGATACATATATTCTATATCCGTATCATCATCTGCTCCCCAAATACTATCTCTAGTTGCATATATAAAATCTATTGTATCGGAATAATTATTTGATCCCCATAAATTAGGCTCATCAACTCCACCCCAATTTTCACGAGTATAAAAACCACCACCTTTACCGTCAACAGGAATTCCAATTTTATCCATCTCTGTGATTAATCCAGTCCAGTTAGCAATACATTGTCCTAACCAAAAACCTTCTAATTGATCTCGATATTGATTTTTGTCTATTACCAATTGGTTTGATTTAGGTTTGCAACTAATACTAAACAAGATAATTGCAACTATTATAAAGACATTTTTACTTTTCATTTAATAAACATTATTATTCTAAAATATATAATATTATTTTAAAATTATTACTTTTAAGAAGGATGTTGAGAAGTTGTCTCCAGATAGCCTATAATATTATTAGTTAATTTACTCTATCCTATTATAATGAATTTATAAATAAAGTATAGTAAATGATGTTTAACGCAAAATCACATTGGGAAGATATTTATCAAAAGAAAAAACCTAATGAAGTTTCATGGACTCAAGAAATACCTCAAATCTCAATTGATTTTTTCAAATCTTTCAAGCTTTCAAAAGACTCTTCCATTATTGATATAGGTGGAGGTGAAAGCAAGCTTGTTGATTATCTATTAAGACAAGGATATAATAACATAACTGTGCTAGATATATCAAAAAATGCCATTGAGAAGGCTAAAAAAAGAATTGGGGAAAATTCAGATAAAGTAAAATGGATAGTTAGCGATATCAATGAATTCATGCCTGAGAATAGTTTTGACTTCTGGCATGACAGAGCTGTTTTTCATTTTATGACCTCTAAGAAAAATATTTCAAACTATGCTAAAATGGTTTCTGATTATGCAACAATTTTTGTGGTAGGCACGTTCTCAACGGATGGGCCAACAAAATGCAGTGGTCTTGATATATGTCAATATGATGAGATGTCAATTACAAAAACTTTTGAAACTTCTTTTTTTAAAAAAGTTGAATCTAAAAGAGTAGATCATGAAACCCCATTTGGCACAATTCAAAATTTTATTTTTTGTAGTTTTGCAGTTACAAGCCCTTAACCTATGGAATACAATAAATTACCTGGAACAGACATCGAGGTAAGCAAAATTTGTCTAGGAACCATGACCTGGGGAACCCAAAATACAAAGCAAGAAGCTTTTGAACAAATGGATTATGCCATAGATAATGGTGTGAACTTCTTTGATACTGCTGAGCTCTATCCAGTTCCTGCATCTGCTGACACCTATGCTACAACAGAAGTATATATTGGCAAATGGCTTGAAAGCAGAAAATCTAGAGACAAAATAATATTAGCTAGTAAAATTGCTGGGCCAGGAGACTATACAGCTCATATTAGGAAAACTGGATTTAAAGATGATTCTATAGAAGCAGCATTAGATCAAAGTCTCAAGAGACTGAAAACAGATTATCTTGATCTTTATCTATTACACTGGCCTGAAAGATTAACCAACTATTTTGGAAACAGGAATTTTAAATATTTTAATGACTCTTGGGAAGATAATTTTCAGGAAATACTTCTAAAATTGAAAAAAGTTATAGATTCTGGAAAAGTTAGACATGTTGGCCTTTCAAATGAAAATCCATGGGGAATAATGAAATTTTTAGAATATTCAAAAAATGAACTTCCAAAAATGATTACTATTCAAAACCCTTATTCATTATTAAATAGACTTTTTGAAATAGGTTCAGGAGAAATATGTAAAAGAGAGAATGTTGGACTACTAGCGTACTCTCCCTTAGGATATGGAGTACTTACAGGAAAATATAGAAACGGAAATGTTCCAAAAAATAGCAGACTTACCTTGTTCCCAACGATGGCTAGGTATACAAATGATAATTGTAAAAATGCAACTGAGTTATATCACCAAATTGCTGAGAAACATAATCTAACATTAACACAATTAGCATTAGCTTTTGTTAACGACAGGCCTTTTGTTACAAGTACTATTATTGGGGCAACAAATATGGAACAACTAAAAGAGAATATAGATAGCATCAACACTAAACTATCTAAAGAAATAATTGATGAGATTAATCTAGCTCAAGAAAAAATTCCTAATCCTGCTCCTTAGTTTTATAATTCTTTAGGATCCTCTCCATAAGCATTGTTTCCCTGATCTCCCTCTTTGATTAAAAGTATTAATAGCCAAATAAATCCTGCTATGGGAATAAATGCAACAAGATACATCCATCCACTTTTCCCGATATCATGTAGTCTCCTTACTGTAACTGCAATACCGGGAACAAGAACAAATAATGCATATGCAATATATAATGGGCCATAGCCCACTAATGGGTAGACAATACCAAAGGAATAATCTAATAAACTAGCTAAAAGGGCAAAAATAATGTTCCATAAAGTAAACACCCAATACTCTTTTCTTCTTGCTCTACCATTAAAATCAGAATACGAATTAATTACTTTTATATACCATTGCAACTGAAAACCCATCCTTTCCATAATTAATTTTATTTTTCATGAAGTTAAAAGCATTTTTTTAATTTTATATGATGAATTATAAAAAACTAGTTCTTTCAACAAAAAAAGTTGAAAGAATAGTTAAAAAGGAATATGGTATTGAAGGATCTGCATCGAAGCTTCCGGGAGCAATTGATATTAATTATAAAATTTCAACTAAAGATTCTCAAGATTATATATTAAAAATTTCAAGACCAAATACAACTGCAGATTATCTAGACTTTGAAATTAAAATTTTAAAATTCATTAATTCCAAAAAAAAGAATCTCCCTATTCCTAATATTATTTTAAATAAAAAAAAGAAAGAAATATCTAAAATTGAAGATGGTTATGGAGTTAAAAGGACAGCTAGGCTTCTGACATGGATTCCTGGAAGACTTTGGAGCTCTGTTAATCCCCACCTAGACAATTTACGTTTCAGCTTAGGAGAAAAAAGTGGAATGATAACTAAGTTACTAGATGGTCTTGATCATAAAATAGCTCATAGAAAATTTGAATGGGATATAGCTCAATCACTTTGGACAAAAAAATATTTAAATCTTTTTAATAATGATCAAAAAAAAATATTAAAATATTTTCATAAAAAGTTTGAATCTAAAAAAGACGAATACAACCAGCTTCGAAAATCTATTATTCATAATGATATAAATGATAATAATATTATTGTTTCAGAAGATCTAATTAATCCATCTGTACAGTCAATATTTGATTTTGGAGATGCTATAAATACTCAAATAATTAATGAAGTTGGAACAGCATGTGCATATGCAATTATGAGCCAGAATGATCCTTTAGATGCTGCATTACCTGTATTATCAGGATACCACAATGCTTATCCATTAAAAGAGAATGAGATTGATCATTTATATAATGTTATTGCAATGAGACTTGTAATATCAGTAACAAAATCTGCAATCAATAAAACCAAAGAGCCTGGAAACAAATATCTTCTGATCAGTGAAAAACACGCTTGGGAATTATTACACAAGTGGTATAATATTAGCTCTGAATTTGCAACTTATAGTTTTAGGAATTCATGTGGTTATAGTTCACACCCAAATTATGAAAAGTTTAAATCTTGGGCTTTAAAGCAATCGATTCCTATTACAAATTTATTTCCCTCTGTTAAAAAGACTAAATTCAATAATATAGACTTAAGTGTTTCAACAAAATTTATTGAGCCTAGCGAAGTTGGGGATCTTGAAATATTTCAATATAAAATTGAGAGGCTTCAAGAAAAGTTCCCTGATAAAATTTTAGTTGGTGGTTATTTAGAACCTAGAGCTTTATATACAACGGACAAATATGGAAAAAGTGGTAATTCTGGAAATGAGAATAGAACAATACATATAGGCTTAGATTTTTGGCTTCCTCCAAAAACTCCTGTTCATTCAATATTTGATGGAGAGGTAGTAATGGCTACAAATGATGCTGGAGATAAAGAATATGGCGGCCTAGTTGTTTTAAAGCATAAAGCTAAAGACTTCAATTTTTATACACTGTATGGTCACAACTCTGTCAAAAGCGCAACAATACATTCGGTTGGTGATAAAATTAAAAAAGGAGATGAAATTTCAGAAATAGGAAATTATCCTGAAAATGGAAACTGGCCGCCTCATCTTCATTTTCAAATAATGTTATCAATGATGGATTTTAAAATTGATTTTCCTGGCGTGATGTATTTTAATCAAATAAATATTTGGAAAGAAATATGTCCAGATCCAAACTTATTTTTTAAATCTAAAAGTCTTGATTTAAAACAAGAGATTAGTAGCCATGAACTAATTAATTTTAGAAAGAAACATCTTGGTAAAAGCTTAAAACTCCATTATAATGATCCTATCAGAATTGTAAGAGGTGCAGGTCAATATTTAATGGACAATACAGGGCGACTATATCTTGACACAGTTAATAATGTCGCTCATGTAGGACATGAAAATTCATTTATAGTAACTGCAGGTCAAAAACAAATGGCTGTTCTAAATACTAATACAAGATATTTACATGAAAGCATAAATACACTAGCAAAAAAACTTCTTAAAACCCTTCCTCAAGAATTATCTGTTTGTTATTTTGTTAATTCAGGAAGTGAAGCAAATGAATTAGCACTTAGAATGGTAAAAGAATCTACAGGTCAAAAAGATATGATTGTTTCACAATGGGGTTATCATGGAAATACTAATAAATGTATAGATATCTCTTCATATAAATTTGACAGAAAAGGTGGAAAAGGTGCACCAAAGAACACGCATGTAATTCCAATTCCAGATTCTTATAAAGGAAAATATAGAGGGGGAAACACTGCCAATAAATATTCTAAAGAGGTAAAAAAATGTATTGATAATATTCACTCTAAAGGCAGAGGAGTTGGAGGGTTTATTATAGAACCAATAATTAGTTGTGGAGGTCAAGTTGAATTACCTAATGGATTTTTAAAAAAATCCTATAAACATATTCGTAAAGCTGGTGGGATTTGTATTTCAGATGAAATTCAAGTTGGTTGTGGAAGATTAGGTGAAAGTTTTTGGGGATTCCAACTACATGATGTAGTTCCTGATATAATAACAATTGGGAAACCTTTTGGAAATGGACATCCAATTGGAGCAGTAGTTTGTAAAAAAGAGATTGCTGAAAAATTTGCAAATGGAATGGAGTTCTTTAACACATTTGGAGGCAACCCAGTTTCATGTACAATTGCAACAGAGGTATTAAGTTTTATTGAGAAACATAATCTTCAAAAAAATGCACTTTTAACTGGCGATTATTTAAAAAACAAATTAATGACTCTTGCTGAAAAATATTCAATAATTGGAGAAGTTAGAGGCAAGGGATTATTCTTAGGTATTGAGTTAACTGATAATAAATTAAAACCATTAAAAGATCATGCTAATTATTTAGCAAATAGAATGAAAGAATTTGGTATTCTTATAAGCACTGATGGACCAGATGATAACGTAATGAAGATTAAACCTCCTATAATATTTAACCAAGAAGATTGCGATAAATTGATTTTTTATTTGGATAAAATTTTTGAAGAAGATTTTATGAAATTTTATTAGATTTACCAATATGAAAAGAATTTTATCTGTTTTATTTATCGCATTCTCAATTTTATGTTTGATTATTTTAATCAATACTCTTAGTCTTAAATCTGAAAGTATAGATATTACCCCTATTGATAAGTTAAAGATTGGAGATGATGCAATTAATAGACTTAGTGGAGCAATCAAATTTAAAACTATTTCATCTGGAAATCCAGAGGACAACTTCGATGATGAGTTTTACAAATTACATAATTATTTAGAGGGTGTTTTTCCATTGATTCACTCATCATTAGAGAAAAAAGTTTTTAATCAAAGTCTTTTATATAAATGGACAGGTACAGATAAAAAATTAAAACCCATATTATTGATGTCTCATTTGGATGTAGTTCCGGTTGATCTTTCAACTTTAAATGAATGGGATGCTCCTCCTTTTTCCGGGAATATCAAAAATGGCAATATATATGGTAGAGGTACTTCCGATGATAAAGTGACAGTTATGGCAATTATGGAAGCTGTTGAAATCCTAATTGAAAATGAATTTACTCCAAATAGAACAACTTACCTTGCATTTGGTCATGACGAAGAAATAGGGGGTATTAATGGGGCCGGTGTAATATCAAATTATCTTGAAAAGGAAAAAATTGAACTTGAGTATGTATTAGATGAGGGTGGATTTTTAACAGAAGGGCTAATCCCAGGAATTGATAAACCTGTTGCCCTGATTAATGTTGCTGAAAAAGGATATGTTTCATACAAATTAACTATCAGGACCGAGGGTGGACATTCATCACGACCACCAAAAGACAATACTATTGGGTCTCTTGCTAAAGCAATTACCAAACTTGAGTCTAACCAATTCAAATTAAAAATGACACCTCTTTTAAAAACTCAAATAAAAACTTTAGGAGCTGAAATGCCATTTTTAGGAAAGATGCTATTTGCTAACTCCTGGTTATTTAAGAATTTTATTCTTGATGGCTTTAGTGCAAAAACAACAATTGCTCCAACTATAATTTCGGGAGGGGTTAAAGATAATGTTATTCCAACTTCAGCATCAGTTATCATAAATTTTAGAATAATGACAGGCGATGATCCAAAAGAAATTAAAAAACATATTATTAACACAATTAATGATAGTAGAATTTCGGTAGAAGAACTTAATCCACCAAATCTACCATCACCTGTATCTGATTTTAATTCAGTATCATTCAAGTTAATTAAGAAAACCATATTGCAAATTTTTCCAGATGCAGTTGTAACTCCAGGATTAGTTGGAGGTGGAACTGATACTAAGCATTATCAAAAAATATCTAATAATGCTTACAGATTTTATCCATTGAGACTAAATAAAGACAATATAACAGGACTTCATGGAATTAATGAGAGAGTGAGTATAGATAATTATAAAGAAATTATTCAGTTTGTATATCAATTAGTAATTAATCAGAACTCAATAAACTCTGTAATTTAAGAAATAGCATTGTTGTTGAAATCTACTTTAAGTATTTGAATTTCAATCAAATTGACTAAAATATAGTAACTTTGACGATCTTTAAGTAAGAAGCGTGAAAACAAAATCTGAAATTGTTGACAATTGGTTGGTTCGCTATACTGGTCTTGAACTTGAGAGTTTTGGGGAGTATATATTGCTTACAAACTTTGATAAATATGTTGAAATCTTTTCCAAAATAATGAAATGTAAAATGGAAGGAGAAGATAAGCACATGCCTTCTGCAACAGCGAATAATATTACTATAATTAATTTTGGAATGGGGAGTCCAAACGCTGCGACTATAATGGATTTACTGTCAGCCATTAATCCTAAAGCTGCCCTTTTTTTAGGAAAATGCGGAGGTTTAAAAAAGAGAATTGATATTGGTGATTTTGTTCTTCCAATTGGAGCTATTCGAGGGGATGGTACTTCAAATGATTACTTCCCACCAGAGGTTCCTGCTATGCCATCTTTCTCTTTGCAAAAAGCTATATCAACTACAATTCGTGAGCATGAGATTGATTATTGGACAGGAACTGTATATACTACAAATAGAAGAGTTTGGGAATATGATAAAAGTTTTAAAGATTATATTAAAAAGACAAGAGCTTATGCTATAGATATGGAAACTGCTACACTATTTACAGTTGGATTTCATAATAAAATTCCTGTTGGAGCGTTTTTATTAGTCTCTGATTCTCCAATGTTTCCAGAAGGAGTAAAGACATTAGAAAAAGATGAGATTACATCAAAACAATTTGATAAAAAACATATCGAGATTGGTATTGATTCTTTAAAAAAGCTACAAGATAATGCTGAAACTGTTAGGCATTTGAAGTTTTAATAAAATCACTTAGTGATAATTATCATTTTTTTTTTATAAAAAATATTTAATTTGCTTATAACAATTGATGATTAATGCAACAAAAAGATAACACGCATAAAGATATACCTGGGAATCCTTCAACAACAAAAGCGAGTTATTATAAACTCAATGATAGATCTAATGGAAATCCACTAAGAGTTTTGTCTGAATTTGATTGGAAATTTTGGAAGTATAATGGATATGTTATAGTAAAAAATGCAATTTCTAAAGAACAAGCAAAAAGTACTGCAGATTTTTTATGGGAATTTGAAGAAAAGGATCCTGATAATCCAGAGACCTGGTATGAGGCTGCAAGAGCTGAAATGGAAATGAAAGAGCTTGCTGGCACAGGAATGGTTGAGTGTTATAACAATCAATATATGTGGAATAATAGAATGACACGAAAGATATATGATGCATTTGTAGACATATGGGGAGAAGAAAAACTTTGGGTAACAATTGATAGAGCTAATTTGAATTTTCCGATAAAAAAAAGTTATACATATAAGCCTTTTATTCATTGGGACTATGATCCAGAGGAAAACTCAGTAAATGTACAAGGAGTGCTTGCTTTATCTGATCAAACAGATGAAAATATGGGTGGGTTTCAATGTGTTCCTGAGCTATATAGAAATTATCATTCTTGGAAGTTAACTCAGCCAAAGGACAGAGACAGATTTAAACCAGACATTACGGAATTCACTCCAACAAAAGTACAAATGGAAGCAGGAGATCTTTTAATTTTTAATAGTAGGCTTGCTCATGGTATTAGATTAAATAAAAGCGATAAAGTTAGAATAGCTCAATACATTTCAATGATGCCAGCAGAAGAGAACAACAATCAGTTAAGAAATTGGAGAATAAATTCATGGAAAAACAGAATTGCTCCTAAAGGATATGCTTTTCCTGGAGACCCAAGAAAATTTGAGCAAAAAAAATATCAGACTGCAAAATTAAATGATTTAGGGGAAAAACTTTTAGGTATACAAACCTGGTAACCTCTTTTTTTTCAAATCCGTAAATTATGAACAAGGGAGATAAGAAATTGTCTCCCTTTTTTTGATTAAAATATCTTTAGTTTAATTTTAACAATTATGATATATTAGATTAAAATTATGAAAAAAATTATAGTATTAGGATCAGGTCTTGTAGGTAGTGTTATGGCCAATGATCTTGCAAAAAAATACGAGGTTACATCTGTAGATATTTCAACTAAGAATTTAGAAAAAATACAATCAGAAAAAATAAACAAACTTTGTGCAGACGTATCAGAAAAAGATGTTTTAGAAAATTTAATTAAGAATTTTGATTTAGTTGTGGGAGCTCTTCCAGGTTTTATGGGATATAACATAATGAAAAGAGTTATTGAAGCAAAAAAAAATATTGTAGACATTTCTTTTTATTCTGAAGATCCTTTTGACTTAGACAAAATAGCAAAAGAAAACAATGTTGTTGCTATAATGGATTGCGGTGTAGCCCCAGGAATGGGAAACATTATTTTTGGACACCACAACAAAACAATGAATATTACCGACTATGAGTGTTTGGTTGGCGGATTACCTAAAAAAAGAGAATGGCCATTTGAATATCAAGCCGTTTTTTCTCCCATAGATGTAATAGAGGAATATATTCGTCCTGCAAGATATGTACAAAACGCTCAGCTTGTCACAAAAGAGGCGTTATCAGATACAGAACTTGTTAACTTTAAAAACATAGGAACATTAGAAAGCTGGAATTCTGACGGACTGCGAACATTAATTAAAACAATGAATCATGTTCCTAATATGATTGAAAAAACTCTGCGGTATCCTGGATGTATAGAGTATTTAAAAGTATTAAGAGCTTGCGGATATTTTTCTTATGAGCCCATAGAGATAAACGGAAATAAAATTAGGCCAATTGATTTAACTTCAAAATTATTATTTCCTATGTGGGAAATGAAACAAGGAGATCAGGATTATACAGTTATGAGGATTAAAATTTCAGGTGATGAAAATGGAAAGCAAGTTTGCTACACATATAATTTGTTAGACAAGTATCAAGATAAAACAATTTCAATGGCAAGAACAACAGGGTATACTTGTACTGCTGTTGCTAATTTAGTTATAGAAGGAAAGTATGACAAAAAAGGCATATCTCCACCAGAGTTTTTAGGAGAACACTTCAATGAGGTTAATAAATATTTAGGAGATAGAAACGTAATTTATAATATCCAAAAACAAGAGCTAAAAAACAAATAATAAGTCGTGAGGTATCTTCTTGTACCAGATAAATTTAAAGGTTCTTTAACTTCAAAAGAGGTTATTCGCTCACTTAAGAAAGGAATTGTAAAATTTGACCCCAAAGCAGAATTTCAATCATATATTATTTCAGATGGAGGAGAAGGTTTTGTGGAATCTTTAGAGTCACTAATTGATTTTAAGAGAATAGAAATAAAGAGTAAAGACAGTCTTCACAATCAGATAAATTCATATTACTTGATTGACGAAAAAATGAATAGGGCTTATATAGAACTTGCTAAATCATCTGGACTTGTAAATCTGCCAAATAAGAATAGGAACCCATTATATACTTCAACATACGGAACGGGTATTGAGATTAACGATGCTATAGAAAAGGGAGTTAAAGAAATTTTTATTGGAATTGGTGGAAGTAGTACAAATGATTTAGGTTTAGGGATTTTCTCAGCATTAGGTGTGGTTTTTCTAAATAAGGATGATGATGAGTTTATACCTACTGGACATAATCTGTATGCAATATCTAGGTTAATTATTTCAAAATCTGTAAAAAGTAAAATAAAAAAAGTTAAATGGTTTATAGTAAATGACGTAGAGAATATTCTTTTTGGGGAAAATGGTGCGGCTTATACTTTTGCTGAACAAAAGGGAGCAAACAAGAATGATATCAAAAAACTTGAATCTGGAGGTAATGCTGTACATCAAGTATTATCAAATTATTTTAAAAAAGATTATTCAAAAATTGAAGGAGCTGGAGCAGCAGGAGGCTGTGGATATGGCCTGAAACTATTTACAGAGGGAGAGTTCATTAATGGCATAGATATTCTTTTAAAAATTATCGATATAGATAGGATTATAACAAAAGACATTAAGTATATATTTACAGGTGAAGGTCAGATTGATCATCAAACCCTAAATGGTAAAGCAGTATATAGTTTAACTAAAAGATTAAAAAAATTTAATATCCCTATATTATTGATTTGCGGAAAAAACATATTAACGAAAAATGAATGGAGCCTCTTAGGTGTTGAAAATATTATTTCATTATCAGATACAGGTCATAATCATAGTTATTGTATGAAAAACGCAAAACAATTAATAGAAGAGACAGTTGAAAGTTATTTAAAAACTAAAGATTCTTAATTACTTTATATTTTTTATAAAATATAAATATTTAATAGGGAGTTAGTATAAAAACAGAACAGATGAATTATTTAATCTTCATAGTGTTAATATGCATAATATTATTTTCCACTCTTAAGTTTAAGATAAATCCATTTTATTCATTAATAATTTCTGCATTTATTGCTGGAATTGGTTTTGGTTTTGATATAACTAAATCTATTAAACTAATAGTTGAAGGGTTTACAAATATTCTAATTGGAATAGGACCACTAATACTAGCTGGATCAATCCTAGGAGTATTTCTTGAAAAAACAGGCAGTACAAAAAAAATGGTAAATGTCTTTGTTGAAATGCTTGGAGCGAAAAATTCTCCATTTTCATTAAATATGATTGGTTTTATAATTTCAATTCCTGTCTTTTGTGATGCTGCATTTATATTGCTTTCATCTGTTATAAAGGAAGTAAGTAAAAAAACCGGGTATAAATTAATTATTCTATCAATTTGTTTAGCTACAGGTTTGTTATCTGCACATGTCTTTGTACCTCCAACTCCTGGTCCTATTGCTGCTGCTGAAATAATTGATGCTCCAATTGGCTTGCTATTAATTGTTGGATTATTTACTGGGCTTATTATTTCCATAGTAGGATATCTTTGGACAAAAGTTTCTCTCAAAAAATATTATAATATTCCAATTATTAAATCAGAAAAAAAGGAGATCAATGATTCAAAAAATAAGTTTTTAATATTTACCCCAATTATTGTTCCAATAATTCTAATTACCATATATTCCTTTATTGAGTCCCCTTATTATACTGTGAAGAATAACTTTTGGATAGATATAATTAAGATATCAGGTAAACCTGAGATTGCAATTTTAATTGGTTCCATTCTAAGTCTTTTTTATATTCAAAAAAAACAGGTAAATCAAATTTATAATTGGATTAGCACTGCTGTTAAGAATTCATTCAATATCATCTTAATTACAGGGGCTGGAGGAGCTTTTGGTTTTATTCTTAGATCATCAAATTTTATAGAACTATTTAACACAAATCAAATAAATGGTATTGAAGGAATTGTGATTGCATTTATTATGGCCGCAGTTATAAAAACTGTTCAAGGATCCTCCACTGTATCTATAATTACTACAGCTGCATTTATAGCACCAATATTACCAAGTTTAGGAATTACATCTGATATTGGGAAGGTTATTACTATTATTGCTATTGGATCAGGGTCAATGACAGTATCTCATGTTAATGACAGTTATTTTTGGGTAGTTTCTAAATATTCCGGTCTTCAATTAAAATATGCGCTAAGATATTTTACTATTGCTACCCTTATTCAAGGCTTAGTTGGTTTAAGCTTATCTATAATACTTTATATTTTCTTAAATTAGTTGCTATGAAAAAATATTTATGGTTATTTATAATAATATTTATGAGTTCATGTAATGGAAATAAAAAGCAAGTAGTTTTTTTGGGAGATTCAATAACCGAGGAAGGAAGAACATTAGAACTTGGATTCATTAATTTATTAGAAGAAAGTCTTGACTCAGAAAAATTTAATTTGATTGGAAAGGGAATATCAGGAGATAAAGTATCAGACCTATTGGTTAGATACGAAGATGATGTATTAGTTCAAAACCCTGATATCGTTTTTATATATATTGGAATAAATGATGTTTGGCATTCATATGATGTAGGGAAAGGGTCAGATATAGACTTTTATGAAAAAGGTTTAAGAAAAATAATTACTGATATAAAAAAAAGAGGTGCTAAAATTATTTTATGCACTCCAACTGTTATAGGAGAAAGGGTAACCTTTGAAGATGAATTAGAAATTAAACGAGATCAAGAGCTTGATGCATTTTCAGGAGTAGTCAGAAATCTTGCATCTGAATTCAACACTGAATTACTGGATTTAAGAACAATATTTAAAGATTATATTGCTGATAACAATAAAAACAATGATTATCAAGATTTCCTAACTGATGATGGGGTTCATCTAAATGATGCTGGAAATAAATTGATAGCAGAAAAAATGTTAAATTATATAAATTAAAAAGCTGAAATTACTCTTCAAAATATATTTAGTGACTAATACTTTATCTATAATTTACTAGTTTATGATTATATGAAAGGTATAAAGGATGCTTGGGTGTCTTATTTTTATTCTTTCCAAAACACTTAGGGTTTGAGATGATTTGTTTTAACCATTCTGGCTCTTCAAAAGAATTTCCCCAACCATAAACAACATCTTTAGTTAAACCTATCATCTTTTTTATTTCATGAATATTTTTTTTAGAAAACATTAAATCTTTATCTAAGAGTTCTGATGGATATGGCGTTATATATGAAAATAAATTTCCAACATAAAAACCTCCATAACCATATAACTTAGCAAATTTTATTAGCCTTCTAATTGTTGGATCATCTTGGTAATTATCTGCTAAAGAAGGGTTCAACATAATAAAGAAAACTATTGGTTTATCATTATCCCAGATTCTTTTTAAACTATAACGATACTTTTTATCTTTACTAAGTAAAGCGTATCTTTTAATTGTACTTTCTTGCAATTATTAGAATATTAGTTTCATAAAATACATAAATTTGCTCATATTTAAATTATGAAAGATTTAATAATTATTGGTGCGGGACCAATTGGATTATCCTGCGGGATTGAAGCAAAAAAAAATAATCTTGAATATCTTATTATAGATAAAGGAATGCTTGTAAATTCTATTTTTAATTATCCAACCAATACAACTTTCTTTTCGACTTCTGATAAACTTGAGATTGGAGATATCCCTTTTATTTCTCATAATGTAAAACCAACAAGAACTGAAGCTTTGGAATACTATAGAAGAGTCTCTAATAGTTGGGAATTAAACTTAAGCCTCTATAATGAAGTATTAAAAATGAAAAATGAAAATGATTATTTTTCAATAACTACTCAAAACGGAAAGTTTGAATCAAGAAATATTGTTATTTGCACAGGGTTCTATGATATTCCATATTTATTAAATATTCCTGGAGAAAATCTAGATAAAGTTCTTCATTATTATAATGAATCACATCCTTATTATCAAATGGATATAGCAATTGTTGGTGCTGGTAATTCTGGTGTAGATGTTGCTCTTGACACATATAGAAAAGGTGCAAAAAGCGTTACCATGGTTATACGAGAAAATGAAGTTGGAGAAAATATAAAGTATTGGGTCAAACCTGACATTATGAATAGAATAAACAACAAAGAAATACAAGCATATTTTAATTCAGAAATTACTGAGATAAAAGAAAAAAGTATAACCGTTAAAACTCCAGAAAAAAGTATAGAGTTAAAAAATGATTTTGTGCTTGCAATGACAGGATATCAACCAAACTATAATTTATTAGAGAATCTAAATGTAGAAATCCTAGATGATGAATTTAAAACTCCTTCATATAATGAAAAAACAATGAAAACAAATATAGAAGGTGTATTTTTAGCTGGAGTTATCTGTGGAGGACTTAAGACCAACAAATGGTTTATTGAAAACTCTAGAGACCATGCAGAGAAAATATTATCTACTATTATTAAAGACCTCTAGTTTTTATATCTTAATTACTTCTCCTTTTTTTATAACTAAATCTACATTTTGAAGCAGCGAAATATACTTCAAAACATTTCCTTTTACTGCTATAATATCTGCTTGTTTCCCAACAGTTATTGTTCCAACTTTATCTGAAACACCCATAAAGAAAGAAGGCCAATATGTTGCAGATTTTATTGCGTCAAGAGGATCAACATCCATAATATTAACCCAAACATCTAATTCATTCCAGGTGCTTTGAGAGTGAAATTTCATTGGAATACCACTATCTGTTCCAATCATCATTACAACCCCTGAATTTCTAAGTTGATTAAACTTTCTTTTTAATGTTGGTTTTCTAATTGGTGTTAATTGAAAGTATGGAAGCTCACCAGGCTTTAAAATTGATTTTTTTATATCGGTTATAATTGAATCCGGTAAACCTAAATGCCATGAATCATTATCAAGATGCTCATTGCTTTTTATAATATCTGTATAATTGTATAGTCCCTCTATAGTTGGTGTCCAGAATAATGGACCTATGTTCATTTGCCCTGTTCTCTCGTTGATCATTTCTATAATATCATCTGGATATTTTGGAGCTGATGATAGTCCTGTATGTTCAAAATTATCAATACCTGCTCTGAGTCCTAATCTAATTTCTTCAGGACGGTGAGAATGAGCAATAACTTTCAAGTTATTTATATGGGCCTCATCTACAATTGCAGACAATTCTTCATATGTCATTTGGTCTTGATCAATAAGTTTGATCACATCAACACCAGCATTTGCTAAGGTTTTAATTTTATTTCTTGCATCCCTTTCGCCATTTACCCCCCATCTAAATTGTTCAGTTCCTGGATAAGGTTTTTTTTGAATAAATGGACCACTTACATACATTGTTGGACCAGGAATCTCTCCTATATTTATTTTATCTCTAACTGCTATACTTTCATCAAGTGGACCACCTAAATCTCTTGCACTTGTAACTCCCGCCATAAGAAGTTGATGAGCTGATGAAGGCATAATTACATCTTTAAATAGTTTTGGATATGTTTTATCCCAATAATCATAATCTGAATGACCATTTATCATTAGATGAACATGCATATCCCAAAGACCTGGCATTACAGACATCCCTTCAGTACTAATTATTTCATAATCACTACTTATCTCTATGGTACTTGTTGTTCCAACTTCTATAATTGTTTCATCTTCTATTAATATTACACTGTCATGTATTGGAACATTCCCATATCCATCAATTAAAGTGCCCCCTACTAAAGCCTTCTTTTGAGAAAATGAGAAAAATGAGATCATTAATGATGTATATAATAAAATGTTTTTCATATTCAAATTTAAGAATTAATTGCTTTAGATAATAACAAATGGTTTATTGAAAACTCTCGAGACCATGCAGAGAAAATTATTTCTGAAATTTTAAAGGACTAATCAAGTTTAGTTTTATCTAATTCAACTATTGTATTTAATAATACATTAGCTCCCTTATAAATCATTTCAAAAGAAGTAAACTCTTCAGGTGAATGACTAATTCCATCCCGACTTGGAACAAAAATCATTGCAGTAGGAGCAATTAGTGCCATATCCTGTGCATCATGCCCTGCACCAGATGGCATAACCTGAGCAGAATACTTAAAATCTTCGGAAGCTTCTTTGATTATATTCATTATTCTCTTATCCATTAGAGCTGGATCTCCAGTTGCGTCAATAGGCTCAAATTCAATTTTAGTTGAAGTTTTTTGAGCAATAATTTTTGCATTTTGATTTATAAGATTGAACATATCTTGAATCTTTTTTGAGCTTAAGTCTCTGAGCTCAAGACTTAAGTTTACAAAGCCTGGAATAACATTAGGCACACCTGGCTTTGCTGTAATTCTCCCAACTGTTCCTACCTGAGCTCCTTCAAAACTATTTACTACCTTATTTACCATAAGAATAAATTGGGCTGCTGCTATCATTCCATCTTTTCTATCACTCATAGGAGTTGTTCCTGCATGATTTGCAAAACCATATATATTTACATCCCACCATTTAAGTCCAACGATTCCTTCTACTATACCTATATCAATATTATTTTTATATAATTTATTTCCTTGCTCAATATGCATTTCCAGAAAAGCATGTATATCTCCCTGTGCTCTTTTAACTTCAAAAATTTTGTTGGAATCCCCTCCTATTCTATTAACTCCCTCTCCATTTGTATATCCTGAAACAGTTTTTACCATTAATGTTCCTTCATTTATTTTACCTGCCAATGCCCTGCTTCCAAGAAGTGCACCTTCCTCATTAGAAAAAATTATCATTTCTAAAGGATGATCTAATTTTATATTTTTACTAATTATAGTCTCTAGAACTTCAATACTTGCAATCACACCTACTTGACCATCATAATGACCACCATTTGGGACAGCATCAATATGCGATCCAAAAGAAATTGGTTTAAGGTTTTGTTTATTCCCTTCATAAAATGCGATTACATTTCCAGCAAAATCAGTATGAACTTTAGCACCTAAACTTTTAAGTTTGTCTTTTAAATAGATCCTTGCCTGAATATCAAAATTACTATATGCAACTCTATCATTTCCCTCATTTGCATTATTACCAAATTTTTTAAGATTATAAAAGTTTGTTTCAATCCTTGACTTATCGACTTTATAATTTTGACCAGATAAATTAGAACTTACAAAAAACAATAAAAGAAGAAGAATATTTTTCATTTTATTTTCCATTCATTGCTTTAGATAATAACAAATGAAAATGATGGACACCTTTCTCCATAGTTGGTGAAAATCTACCCGTCGAATAATATCTAGAGTTTAATCCTTTATGAACACCTTCAACAACAAATTCATCTTCTCTTTCAACTTTATCTAGACCAGATCCAGCACCACTATCCAGTTTTGTTTCATCAAGCACATAACTTAAGTATGCAACTTTTGTTTTATTTCTGTTAATAGGCTTAACAATATTCATAGAAAGTCCCCAAGGATAAAAGTTTAACATAAAATTTGGATATATCCAATAATAATATCCTGCTATGTTTTTACCATAGTCTTGATGTCCTTTAGGGAAATCAAAAACATTATCCCCATCTTTTGCATACCCTATTTGTACATTAAAATAATCATCAATTTCAGTTTCATAAGCTCCATGATCTAGAACACTATTTAAATCATCATGTACAAAAGGGATATGAAAACCTTCTAGATAATTATCACAATATAAAGCCCAATGAGAGTTTACCATATAGTCTTTACTTAAATCAGATCTATAATCTAAATGATCTAGGTTAAGAAAGGAGACCCTCTCATATATTTTAGCAAATACATTATCTATATCAAAATTCGGTTCAAGTCCAACAAAAATAAATGGACCTAATTTTTCCAGGGGGAATCCTCTAAGGCTATCACATTCTCTTGGGAAATCCTTAGCTGTTTGAAATTCTGGCATTGAAATAAAATTGCCATCTAAATCAAATTTTCTTCCATGGTAGAGACACTTTAAGTCTTTTACCTGTCCTGTATTATGGATGATAATATTTGCTCTATGAGTACAAACATTAGACAAACATTTTAAACTTTCATCTTGGTTTTTAACAATTAGCAAAGGCTCATTTATAAACCCTTGCATAAATTCAAATGGATAAGTATTTACATTTATTGGAAGTATTGAATTATGTCCAACAAACTGCCATGAATTAGCAAAAACCTTTTCTTTAACTTCCTCAAATTGCTCATCATTTTTATAAAACCTTGATGGCAGTGTTTCGGCTTTATTTATATCAGGATCAACAAAAAAATTATTCATTTTATTATAAAATTTCTTTATAAATATACATATTAGATTTACACAAGAAAAAAAATACACGACTTCTCTTAATGGGAAAACACTAACTATAACAACTTAAACTATTCAATTGAAAAAAAAAGTATTTCTGTCTTTATTCATGTTAGTCCTTATAAACGGAATTGCAAATTGTCAATCTGAAGATTTTTTAGATGAATTTGAGAAATTGATTGATAATGAAAACGTTCAACTAATCCCTGATAAAATGATCATTACTCAAAAAATTTTTTGGGGAGAAAAGGGTTTATTAAGAAAAGTGGGGATTTCAAAATTAAATATTGAAAACAGGGAAAAAGAATTAATTCTTAGAGAAAAGATGTTAAAAGCACACCAAATAATTGGGTATGTTACATTTACTGCAATGATTGCCCAAGGAATAATTGGCAGAAAACTTTATAATGGGGAAAATGATTTGTATGATACACATAAAAATCTAGGGAACTTTGTAACTGCAAGCTATTTTGCTGGAGCTAGCTTATCTCTTTTAGCTCCTCCTCCAATTATTTCAAAGGAAATTAAGGGGCTAAATAATATAAAAGCTCATAAAATATTGGCAAATCTTCACTTACCAGCAATGATCGCCACAAATATATATTCAGATAGAGACAGAGATATTCATAAAGCATCTGCTTATACTGCATTTGCAAGTTACGCTCTAGCACTTATTACAATTACATTTAATTTTTAATGAATAAAACTTTATTATTTACACTACTTATTTCTTTTAATCTTTGTTCACAAGAACTTTGGAAAATAGATCTTGATAATGCCTCAATAGAATATTCAGGGAGTCATTTTATACATAACTGGAGTGCTCAAAACAATAAAATTTCTGGTTTATTAAATATCAAAAACTCTTTAATTGAAAATATAGGAGTCATTGCAAAAGTTGAAGATTTTAATAGTGGCAATTCAAGTTTAGATAGCAATGCTA